>Ga0334888_1001892_pt1 | contig 24913 bp, 31 predicted proteins | sample GraSluR1_MG_FD_207227 | JGI IMG/M metagenome (GOLD analysis project Ga0334888, IMG submission 207227) | Sludge microbial communities from methane-producing bioreactor in Wageningen University, Netherlands - Granular Sludge_3_08-R1 | ecosystem: Engineered > Bioreactor > Anaerobic > Unclassified ...
AAAAAAGGGAGGTCAAATAACCTCCCTTTTTTTGTATTCATCTTCCCTTCCTCAATTCTAAAAATTCATCTATAAGCTTGATAAATCAAGCCCCTTCCAAAGATTTTTAAAAAAGCTTCATCCTGAGCGGTGCTTTCCCGCGTGAGGATCTCATCTTTTAATTTTTTCTTTTATCCTTTAATACTTTTTTCATTCACCCCCTCGCTCACTCTCCCCCTCAGTATCTAAGAGCGTGAAGATCTCATCTGACGCCGCAGGTTTCATCCTGAGCCCTCGCTTTACAAGGGCGTGAGGATCTCATCTTTTATTTATTTTAAAAAAAACTAAATGAGATTGCCTCGTCGTCCAACCAAAAAAAACGGTTGGACTCCTCGAAATGAAGGATTCAGATAACTATTTTCATCCTCATCTCGTGCCACGAAAGTGGCATGAAGGTCTATCTTAATCTACCCAAAAATTATCACAAAAGCCGTAAATACCAGTGTTCCCACTGTTGCAATTGATAAAGGAGCATAGGTTTCAATAAAACGAACCCAGAATAAATGAACGGCAAACATAATAACAATACTTAAAAATACTCGATCCCATAAGTTGGTTTTAAAAGGGAATATTCTCATATTTTTCCACCTAATCCTTAACCGCACCAAAAGTTAGACCAGCAACTATATGCCTTTGAGCAATTCCAATGAAAATGACGGCAGGAATCAAACAAACCATAGAAACCGCTGCCATTTCTCCCCAGTTGGTCCCAATAACTGTAACAAAAGAAGCCAAACCAGTTGTAATCGTTCGAGCATTCACACTGGTAAGAATTGATGCAAATAGATATTCATTCCAAGCAAATATCCAGGTCAGAATTGCAGTTGTCATTATTCCTGGACGAGCCAGGGGGAGTATCACTTTAGTTAAAACCCCCCAGAAGGTACAACCATCAATATAGGCTGCTTCATCCATTTCCCGGGGTATTGCGTCCATCATCCCCTTTAAAAGCCAAATAGCAAAAGGAAGATTAAAAATACAATAAAGAAGAATAATACCAATTTGGGTATCTCTCAAACCCAAACGGGTAAATATTAAAAAATAGGGCACAATAAAAACTGCCGGAGGGGCCATTCGGTTGGTAATCGTCCAGAAAAAAATATTGCTCGATCCTGGAACTCGAAACCGGGAAAAAGCGTAAGTGGAAAGGACCGCAAAGGTTACCACTAAAAGGGTATTCCCACTGGCGATTATGAGGGAATTGAGTAGATATTTCCCAAAAACATCATGCAAAAAAGGCCTAATGTAATTAACCGCATAAAAACTGGTTTGGAAAAGCTTAGGGCCAGCGAATATTTCCACTTTGGTACGAGCTGATACCACAAAAAGCCAATAAATCGGGAAAAGTGTTGCAATGGCTATCAAAATAGAAATCAAATATATGAAAAAAAGTCGGGTGGTTTTCTTGGTTGATGCTTTCATTTAGCCACTCTCCTGTGAAACATTAATAAAGGTTATAAGGAGCCAACAAACCACAATGGTTAAATAAAGCAAAAAAAGTGACATTGCTGAGCTATAGCCGTAATTCATTGATTGGAGAACTTCACGAACCACATGGATGCTGACATAGCGAGTTGCAGTCCCTGGTCCGCCGCTGGTAAGCATCCATACTTCATCGAAAACTCGGAAAGTATCCATAATCCTGATAAAGAGAGTAGTAAAAAGAACTGGGCGTAATAGGGGTAAGGTAATATAACGGAGAGTTTGCGATTTTGAAGCCCCATCAACCAATGCTGCCTCAAAAGGTTGCTTGGGAAGGGACGATAAACCTGCCATAAAGGTAAGAGTAACAAAAGGAGTCCAATGCCAGATATCCATCAATATCGTAGCTATAAAAGCTTGATTGGCATTGTTACCGATATTAAAATCAATGCCAATATTTCGCAAATAAACGGCTAAGGGACCAAAGTCGGGATTGGTCATAAGCACCCATATCGCTCCAATACTTATAGGAGCCATAGCCAAAGGAAGAGTCATGATAGTTCGAAATATTCCCTTCCCTTTATATTCATAAGTGAGAAGATTGGCAAAAGCTAAACCAAGAGGAAGTTCAATGGCTACACAGAGGATAACGTAGGTAAGCCCCAGTCGTAAGGACTTTAAAAAATCCGGATCAAATACCAGTTTTCGAAAATTATTAAAACCGGTATAAACCATTCCTACCTTAGAAAACACATTATATTTATAAACACTCAAATACAAAATATAAATTATTGGGACGACTCCGAGAAAAATCAATAAAATGAGGGTGGGGGTCAAAAGACCCCACACCTGTTTCTGTTTTCCTCTCAATTGATCCTCCGCTATTAGTAACCCAGTTCTTCCATGAGCTCGTCGGTTTCTTTGGCTAAATTATCGAGCGCTTCATCAGGAGAAATTTCTCCAGCTACTGCTTTGGATACCCATTTGAGGTAAAGGTCATTTAGCGGTCTATGCATTGGCAGCGCAGGAGCACCCCTGAAGAGTGGACCTTGTTCTTTGAGGAAGGTGAAATAATTACCCATCTGTGGATCCAATTCTATGACAATTGGATCTTCAAAAGTTGAATTTCTCACTACTCTGGTTCCCAGCTTAGCGAATTCACCCTGCCACTCTTTCCGAGCAACCCACTGAGCAAACAACCAAGCTGCTTCTTTATTCTTTGAGCTATGAGGGATACCTAATGCTCCACCATCATAGTATCCAATATAGCCTGCACCTGATTTGGCATCGGCTAAAGCTTTTTCGGTGACTGGCGGCAATGCAACACTAATTTTTCCAGCCACTTCAGACTGGGCTGGATCTGACCACCAACCGAGATTTTCAAGGTAGATAATCCCTTGGGCTACCTTACCAGCACCAAAGGTTGCAGCAGTTTCATCCCAGGTATAGGTTTTAACTCCAGGAGGTGCCCACTGCAGCATATCTACATACCACTTAAAGGCGGCCTTGGCTTCATCGCTATCAACTAAACCACCATTGGCCTTGGTTGCTCGCATATTCTCCAGGTTGATCCCCCAGTTATAAATTCCCATCGCTGGCCAAATCGTCTCACATATTTCATAGGCAACACAGGGATGAGTTTTAGCCTGGGCTATATGACCATAGAGTTCAATGCCCTTTTCTTTCCCATATTCGGTGAAGAATTTAGCGATGTTGGTATAGTCTTCCCAATTGGTTGGAACAGCTAAATCCTTGTTGTATTTTGCTTTATAAGCTGCCTGAATTTCAGGCTCTCCAAAGAGATCAGTTCGGTAAACGTAAGACTTTAAAAATGCTTCGAAAGGAATACCATAAATATTCCCCTCTCCATCCTTAAAGTTATCGATAAAACTGGTAAAATCAGCTAAATCAAAACCAGGATCGGTAATAGCTGGATTATTCATAAACGGAGTAAGATTAGTTAACCAGTTTTGAGGGAGATATGAATAAACGATATCCTGTTCGACATAGACAAAATCATAAATACCCGATCCAGTCTGCATATCCTGGATGGCTTTGTTGTACATTTCATCCCAAGAAGTTACTTCAAATACCACTTTAATTCCGGTCAGTTCTTCAAACTGAGGTGCGGCAACTTCCATCGCAGCTTTCGATGGGGGAGTGCTTTCTGAAATTCCTTTAATGGTTACTCCCTTATAGGGTTCACCCGCCTTTTTCCACCAATCGGGATTACTCACCATAGTTTCGGCAAAAGCTGTGGTAAAAAGAGTTAACACTAACAAGCTTACGAATAATACTAATGCTTTTTTCAATTAATTTCCCTCCTATAAAAATATTTCTTGATAACGTTTGCACAACTTTACAAAAACAAACCTCTTTTCATTTTTTGGAATAAATCACCTCCCTTAATTTACCAGATAGTATATCCTCCGTCCATCACCACTACACTTCCGGTGACAAACGACGAAGCGTTAGAAGCCAGGAACACGCAGGGTCCCTTCATCTCCTCTGGTTTTCCAAAACGACCAAAGGGAACCAGTTTGGTCCAAGCTTCAGCATATTCAGGATATTCAAGGAGCAGATCGGCAACCAATTGTGTCTTCATATAGCCAGGTGCAATAGAATTCACCCTAACCCCATAAGGTGCCCATTCTGAAGCCAATGATTTGGTTAGCATGATCACTCCACCCTTAGAAGTATTGTAGTGGGATTGGCATTGAGGAGTATTCACAATAAGACCAGACATGGATGAGATGGTAACGATGCTCCCCTTCTTTTTCTCAATCATTTTTTTGCCAACTGATTGACAGCAAAAAAATGTTCCATTCAAATTAATATCCATAACCCGCTTCCAATCGGATTCAGGCATATCAACTGCTGGAACCCATTGACCTACACCAGCTGAAGTGACTAGGATGTCGATTTTCTGAAATTTTTTGACGATTTCATCCACCATATTTTCAACTGAAGGTTTTTGAGTCACATCGACGTGAACTGCCATGGTTTTAGCGCCATATTTCTCTAGTGATTGAGCAACTTTCTTGGCGCTATCCAGATTTAAATCGGCTATAATCACATTGGCACCGGCTTCAGCTAAACCAATAGCCATTTGTTCACCCAAACCTTGAGCGCCTCCGGTAACAACAGCTACTTCATCTTTTAGGCTAAAAAGTGATTGAGAGCTCACCTATAAATCCTCCTTGAGCAGAAGTGTTCTGTTATTGGTTTTTAAAAAACTGAAGACTTGGTCGGGGAGAGCGGATTTGAACCGCCGACCACTCGCACCCCAAGCGAGTGCGCTCCCATGCTGCGCTACTCCCCGAAACTTACTTCCCCTCATTCGGCTATGTTATATCAAACCATTTACTCTGTCAACATAATCCTATCTTCTTGCAAGTATAGGTTTGAATCATTTTTTTCATTTCTAGCGATAGCAAAACCTTATAAAAATGACTAGATTCAGAGCCGCTTTTGGTTAACGGTTCATCTAGATAACAATTAGAAATATCAAGAAGATTAAGGAGTTCTCTCCTTAAAATTAAAGTGAGAAGGGAGTTATGAGTAACGAATAGAAAATTTTCAGCTTCATCCCAACCTTTTTTAATTTTTTTCTTTCCTCTCCCTTTGGTTAAAAGGAGATCAAGATAAATTCAATTTTTTAAAATTCTTTCAAATCCCCCTTACCTTCTTTTCTAAAGGGGGAGATTGATTTCTGAAAAAGCTATTTCCGCCCTCATCCTCACCTTCTCCCATCAAGGGAGAAGGAATCAAAAAGTCGCAATCCCTCGGTCTTTATTGCGTTCGATTAATGTAGCGTCATACCATGGCATATAGAATTTTGGGCTATCACTCATCATTGTTTCTCCAGAGTGGAAACCAATAAAACAGAATTAGCAGGTTTTGAGGAGAGGTTGGTATTGGCTATAAAGTAAGACGGATGAAACGAGGTAATCAGCAGAGGAACGATTGCAGGCAGTTGGAATATTATATACGACGGCTATCCGCAGTAAAGCTTTTACATCAACATCATGAGGTTGGGGCTTGAGAGGATCCCAAAAAAAGATTAGAACATCGATTTCTCCTTCAACAATTTTTGCTCCTATTTGGAGGTCACCTCCCAAAGGACCACTTTTTAAACAGTGGACTTTTAACCCTACTCGATCAATAAGTAACTTTCCAGTCGTTCCGGTAGCAAAAATCAGATGGTTATCTAAAATGTTTTTATTCCATTGTGCCCATTCGATTAGGTCCTGCTTTTGATTATCATGGGCAACTAGAGCAATTTTTTTAATATTCTCCATTCTTCACTCTCCTATCTATCTTTAATATTTAAAATACAATTAACTGAAATTCACTCGACCAGACGTATCCATTTTCTCGTCTTTTTCACAAATGTTATAAAATAGTGACGATGGTGACGATAGTTACTCAGTTTTATCTGAATATTTATCACTTGAACATTCAACCATAAATCTTTTCATAAGAAAAAACCTATCAAAATACTCATAGCATAATTTTTTACCTACTCTTCAATATAAAATTAGAAAACTGATTGTCATGAATATTGATAAGAACCGGCTGGTCATGGTTGCTTTCGGTTTTTCTCAACCAGCCGGTTAGGTCTCCTAATTAATTCGGATAAAACCTTCTTCTTCAACAATTGCTTGACCTTCTTCGCTAAAGAAGAAGTCTATAAATGCCTTGGTAACTCCCTGGGGAATATCGGGAGTATACAGATAAAGCCCACGACTGATGGGGTAGCTCTCGTTAAGAGCGTTCTCCTTGGTAGGCTCAACTCCGTCTAAAAGAAGCCCCTTGACTTGATCGGTTACATATCCCAGCCCAACATACCCGATGGCATCGGGATTTTTTCCAACTTCATCCAGAATTGCTCGATTAGAGGCAAGCATTAAAACTGCAGGGGCTAAATGGTCTTTTTTCAAGATATGCTCATTAAAAACTTCAAAGGTTCCAGAATTGGTATCACGGGAAATAACCACGATTGGCTTATCTTCTCCATTGAGGTCTTTCCAGTTGGTGATTGCTCCGGTATAGATCTGCTTCAAAGTTTGACTGTCGATTTGATTCATCTTGGTATTAGCGGGACTCACGATGACCGTGATGGCATCCTTGGCAATTTCAAACTCCTGGATGGAGAGACCTTTGGCAACGGCTTTATCTAACTCTTCAGTTTTGATCTGTCGGGATGACATAGCAATATCAGTAATTTTATCAATTAGAGCAGCAATACCTACCCCAGACCCACCACCACTTACTGTAATATTTACATCGGGATTCTGATACATAAACTCCTCAGCAACAATTTGCATAATGGGAAGGACAGTGGTTGAGCCAGAAACATTCATCTTCTCTGCTGAAAAAGCAGAAAAAGCAAAAGAAAAAACCGCCAGACTTATAAAAATAAACCTAACCATTTTTTTCATATTAAATAACCTCCTATATGTGAATTCATATTGAAGTAATTGTAGTTTTAAATTGTTAAAGAAGTATTGAAGAAATATTAAAGTTTTTTAATATTTTAAAGAGACCGCTACCCTCTTAAAATGTCGTTCCTTGATGTTAAATTTATAAAGTTAAGAAAGTATCTTTAAAGGCTCGATTGAATTAATTTGTTGAAAATAGTTATGGTTATTTAAGAAGGGAACGAACATAAAAAGAATCTAAAAAGGAGGATTACCTGAAACAGGGAGAGAAATTTTTTCCAATTCATTTTAAAACTACAAAAAATTGATTTTTAAAAAACTTACATCATATTCAACCTTTGAAAAAGGGTATGAGCTTTTTGGACATCTTTTTTCCCTGGAGATGATTCCACTCCACTGTTCACATCAATCCCAAAAGGTGTGATAGTATCGAGACATTCATGAATATTATCCGGTGATAGGCCACCAGAGACAAGAAAAGGTTGCTTGAATCGTTCAACTCCCTTAAGAAGCTTCCAAGAGAAAGGTTGACCGGTTCCACCATTTTTTCCAGGAACATAAGTGTCAAAAAGAAAATAGTCGGATACCGATTGATAATGTTCTATTTGAACTAAATCTAATTTATTACCTATTCGAAAAGCCCGAATAACTCCCCTCCCTAATCGAGCACAAAAAGAAGGCTCTTCATTCCCATGAAGCTGTACCATTGAAAATCCACAATATTTCCTTATTTGCTTTACTGTCTGAATACTATGATCCTGAAAAACTCCAACCGGAAGGATTCGGTTTGGAAGATAAGAAATAAGTTTTTTGGTGAAATCCGGCTTTACATATCTTGGACTTGTTTCTATTTGAATAAATCCTAAAGCCCAAACCGGATATTTGATAAGAACTAATATATCCTCAAGACGGGTTATCCCACATATTTTTACTAGAAGCACTCTTCCTCACTCCTTTTAACTCGCGAAGAACTTCTCCTGGTTGAGAATGGAAAAGTAAACATTCCCCAATTAAAAAATGGTTAATACCCATATTCATAAACCGTTGAAGATCTTCCCGACTTCTTATTCCGCTTTCACAAACAACCGTAGCATGATCTGGTATCCCAGGCAAAAGAGATTCAGTGGTATGAAGCGAAACCTCTAAAGTAGCAAGATTGCGATTGTTGATCCCAATAAAATTTACTCCGGCTTCTATTGCCTTTTCAAGATCCTGCTGGTCATGAATTTCAACTAAAGGAATAATGTTCAACAGTTCACAGAGGTTAATAAATTTTCGGATTTTTGATAAAGAAAGGATCTTTGCAATTATTAGAAGGGCTCCAACTCCAAAATAGGCTGATTGATAAATTTGAGTATCATTAATAACAAAGTCTTTGCGAAGAACTGGAAGATAGGTATTCTGTATTACCTTTTTAAGTAAGGTGGTGTTCCCTTTAAAATATTTTTCTTCGGTAACGACCGATAAAGCTGACGCTCCTGCTCTTTGATATTCGGATAGATAATAAGGAACCGCTTCGTGACTGATAATCGATCCTCGAGATGGAGACCCTAATTTAATTTCAGCAATGATTACTGGTTCATTTTTTTGATTAAAAAGGTTTACCCATAGATTTGATTGGCACCTGGCTGTTGCAATAATAGCTTCGATTTCTTTAAAATTATAGGGTTGAACTCTTTTTAAGTTTTGCTTTTTCTCGAACACAATTTGTTCTAATATATTCATTTCTCCTCTCCTTTTTTAGTCGTTAAAAGATTGATTGAAAACAATGAGATTTTGGATCTTTTTATAGGCTTCTCCGGATAGAATAAGATCTTCAATACTTCGATATATTTTACCAAGATTGTTTTCAGGATATAACAGCCAAACCAAAAATGCGGCATTCAAGATAACAGCCCTTCCCAATGTCTCCTTGGTTTTTTTTCCTTGAAGAAGTTCATGAAAAAGACGGGCATTTTTTTTTGGCTTTCCACCCGCTATGCCAATTATTGAATTCACTTTAAGGCCAATTTGCTCAGGAGAAAAATCCCAGGTCTGTATTTTTCCCTTCTCAATAAGAGCCATCCTGGTAATTCCACAGATGCTCACTTCATCGATACCTGGCTCGCCCCAAAACACTAATCCTTTTTGAATGTTTAATTGAAGGAGCGCTTGAGCAACCAAATCGACCAGGTTCGGCTTGCATACTCCAATCACCTTATGGGTTATCGGAGCTGGGTTGGTCAGTGGTCCTAGAAGATTAAAAATTGTTGGAATTCCCAGTTCTTTTCTCACCTCTTGAACTGCTTTCATGGCCGGATGATAGAGAGGAGCATAGAGAAAAGCAAAACCGGTCTGATCAAAAAATCTTTTCATCTTATCAGCTGGAAGATTTATTTGAAATCCAAGAGCTTCTAAAAAATCGGCACTCCCACAATTGCTGGTAACCGATCGGTTGCCATGTTTAATGACTTTCAGTCCCATGGCATAGGCTAAAAGAGCTGATGCTGTTGATATGTTAAAGGTTCTTTTTCCATCGCCACCAGTACCACAATTGTCAATCACCATTATTTTTTGTGCTATCGGAAACGGAGTAGCTTTCGCTCTCATGGCAGCAGCAAATCCAGCAATTTCTTGTGGTGTTTCACCTTTTTGGCTGTAAGCACAAAGAATTGCTCCAATTTGAGAGGTAGAAAATTGATTTTCCATTAAATTCATCATCAATCGATAGGATTCCTCGAAACCATAATGCTGTTTTTCCATTAAATAATTGAGGATCTTTGGAGTTTCAGGATTCAGCATATTTTATCTCCAAAAAATTACTTAATATCAATTTTCCGAATGGAGTGAGAATTGACTCTGGATGAAATTGAACACCAAATACTGGGAAGATATTATGCTCTAAAGCCATAATTTCATGTTCACTTGACCAGGCGGTTACTCGTAATGAAGGAGGAACGCTTTCGGTTTGAACAATTAAAGAATGATAGCGACCAACTTCAATTTCTTCGGGAATACCTTGAAACAACCGGGAGGAAGTGAGGTGAATCAAAGATTTTTTTCCGTGGCAGGGTTTTTTCGCTTTAACTATTCGAGCTCCAAAAACATACCCGATACATTGATGGCCAAAGACACACCCCTAATATTGGAATATTGGGTGCAAAACAGCTAATAACATCATTACAAATCCCCACATCAGTGGGGTCCTTGGGACCTGGAGAAATCACAATACGATCCGGTTTCAAAGCTTGAATTTCCTCCAGGGTTATCTCATCGTTACGACAAACCATAAAATCATCTTGAGTAATTTCTTCTAAATACTGAACCAGATTAAAGGTAAACGAATCGTAATTATCGAGAACCAAAACCATTTTAATCCCTCCCTTCAGCCATCTTCAACGCTCGAATCATAGCTTCGGCTTTGTTTCGAGTTTCTTCATATTCACTAATCGGGTTTGAATCATAAACAATACCAGCTCCGGCTTGAACACTTGCTACACCTTCTTTAAAAAAGAGACTTCGAATTATAATACAAGTATCCATATTTCCATTATCTCCCACATACCCCAAAGCCCCAGCATAAGGACCACGTGCGCATGGCTCTAAAGATTCAATAATTTGCATTACTCTGACTTTGGGTGCACCACTCACTGTTCCAGCCGGAAAACAAGCTTGCAGAGCCTTCCAGGGAGAACAGTTTTCTTTCATTCGACCAGAAACCTGGGATACTATGTGATAGACATGAGAATACCTTTCCACGTTCATGAATTCTTCAACTTGAACGGTCCCCGGACAGCAGATTTTCCCAATATCATTCCGACCAAGGTCAAGCAGCATGATATGTTCAGCGTTTTCTTTTTCATCATTGAGAAGTTCTTGAACAATTTCTGCTTCGGGCCGCAATTGTGAACGTTTTCTGGTTCCGGCAATCGGTTTGGTGGTTAATTTTCCCTTATCAAGCTTGACTAACATCTCGGGAGATGATCCAGCAATTTGAAAATCACCAGCATCAAGATAAAACATATAAGGTGAAGGATTTAACGATCTAAGACAACGATAAGCCAAAAAGGGGTCACCTTTAAAAGGGGCAGAGAATTTTTGTGAAACTACTGTTTGTGAAACATGCCCATCCTCAATCAATTTTTTGACCTGTTCAACGGCTCCAAGAAAACCATTCTGAGAAAAATTCGATTGGATTACACCTTTGAGTTGGAAAGAGGTATTTACATTGTCTCCCTTTTTCTCTAATGAATTAAATATATCATCCATCCAGGTTTTGGCTTGAAGATATAACTCTCTCTTCCCAGCAGGAACCACCTGAACTGCTCCTACAGTATGGCGAAGATGATCGATATACAGGAAGCGATGGACTGTAAGAAAATAGGCATAGGGATAATCAAGAGGTTTCTGTGGAACGGTCTTTTCCCAAGTTTTAACCGCATCGTAACTTAAAAAACCAACCGCCCCACCAAGGAAGGGAATCTCTGGTTGAGGATAAATACATTGTTGCGGATATTTCTCTTCCAAAGAGCCTATTAAATTATCTTTAAAGCTTATTCGAATTTCCTCTTCAGGATCGATGATGAGAAAAGAGAACCTTCCCCATACCTCTCCTCTTTCTGCACTTTCCAATAGAATTACTGGTTTGCAATCTCGAAATGATTCAAATAATGAAATAGGTGTCAATCGATCAAGAAGTTTTTCACGATAGATTGGAATTGAGTCATACCCCTCTTGGGATAAGCTCATAAAGGTTTCTTGGTCCGGTTGTTGTCTCGCCATAAAAGAATACCTCCAATAAAAAAGCCTTCATCTCTTAAAGAGACGAAGGCTTTATCCGCGGTGCCACTCTTTTTAACGGTACACAAATACCGTTCTCTCATCCAGGTACAGGATTCCTCCGATACCCTACTTCACATACCGGCGAAGTACCGTTTCCACCTACTTGCTTAAGCTTTCGAGGAACTGCTCCGAGGCCCATTCATTTTCTTCATGCCACCAGGCTCCCACCTCGTTCCCGGCTCTCTCTGGACATGATCGAAAAACTACTCTTCCTCATCATCGCATTATTTTTTTAATTTGAAGTATCAAAACATATGAATTTCATTTTGTCAATACCTTAAAAAGAAACTTGTCATTATTCTGTGATATTGTCACCCTGAAATTATTCAGTGAAAATGTCACCATGAGAAAGGAACAAAATATCACATGACCCCCAAAGAACTTCAACGGATTCACGTTATTCAACAATGTATTGATGGAATACTCACCAATGGTGAAACGGCTCACATTTTAGGATTAAGTCAACGCCAGGTGATCCGACTCAAAAAAGGAACAAAGAAGGAGGGATTGCAGTCGATGATTTTCAGGGAATGATCTATTGTTTGGTTAATTCAGCCGGGTGATAACGTATATTTAAGTTCACAATATCGTACCTTCAAAAAACCGCAGATTACTCCACAATGAAGGTTGCACATAATTCAAAACTTAATCGAGGAGGAATAGCTGATGGTTCATACGAATCATACATTATATCTTTAAAAAGTGCTCATTGAATTTTTTCCCTTGAAAGGAGGGCATTATTCATGGGAAAAAGTAGTATCCTACCTTCCCCGGATCCAGGCGAATGCCTACTGGATTGAGAAAGCTTTAGAAAAGGGAGCGGAGAGTGATTATGAGAAAGTCATCATTAATAAGCTGGCAAACATTAGCTACTTAGCGAATCAGGCAATAAGCGATTTATCAAAAGAATGAAGAACCATATTGTTATTTTAGGAAATAGGTCAGGTATTATTGAAAATAGTGAGGAATTCCCGGATATTTTTTAACTGGCAAGCATCTCAGCGATACGATTTAGGAAATCAAAGAAGATAAAAAAAGAGGAAAGAAAATGCAGATAAACTATTTGATGAGCGCAAATTTAAGATCATTGTATTTTCATTATGTGTTAAATTCATATTATCCAGTCAATCACCCTTATTCCTATCCTTATGAAGTCGTGATTTTAATTCAATAAACCCTCCTTTATAATTTCCCTTTTTTGTATTTCCATCATCAAGCTGGTATCGAAGTAAATAGCTTTATCAATTCCACAAAGTCATTACCCTGATCATAAATAATTATTACTCTTTAATTTTAAAAATACCTGCAATTCATTTGGTACTCGGAATGAATTGATTTCTAACTACTCTCCTCTTAAATTTTATTCTACTCATAAATATAAATCTACCTATAGAATTACGGATATCAAGAATTTATTAATTAATCATTCTATAGACTTGACTTAATAATGTATATTTTTATAATTTTCGAAATAACGAAATGGAGAATAGAATTTGAAAGAGTTCATTACCATAACCAAAGTGCTTTCTGATGTAAATCGAGTACGGATCCTATTGGCTTTAGACGGTCGGGAATTATGTGTTTGTCAGCTTATCGTTCTCCTTGGACTTGCGCCATCGACAGTATCCAAACATTTATGGATACTCAAACAAGCTGGATTGGTTGATTTACGAAAAGAAGGCCGTTGGTCTTACTATCACATAAACTATGAAAGTCCTTCTGAACTCATATTACAGGCGATAAATTGGACCATTACATCGAATCGATCCAGCCCTCTTATTATGAAAGACAATAAAAGACTACAGGAAATTCTAAAAATGAAACTTGATGAGTTGTGTCAAAGTATACCTGGACCTACCACTCATTAAGTGAGGTAGGATGATAATAATTTATCTAAATATGAAAACTTCTGCGTATTCTATTTGGAGATAGATTCATTTCTATTCACCAATAAATCATTAACTTGATGAAGGTTGTAATCATAGAAATAGTTGATTAAATGGAGGTTTATAATGAATAACCAAAAAAATTCGTCTGATAATTATGACCTGCGAGAAATTGTCCGTAAAGCATATGGTGAGGTTGCCCAACAGGATAAATCCTGCTGTGGATCATCCTGCTGTGGGAATACATCAGCTGAATTTGTAGCAACTAACTTAGGGTATCAACAGGAAGAGCTTTCCATTCTTCCAGATGGAGCGAATATGGGATTATCTTGTGGTAATCCAGTGGCGATTGCCTTACTTCAACCAGGAGAAGTGGTTCTGGATCTTGGTGCTGGTGGTGGTTTTGACGTCTTTATCTCAGCGAAAAAGGTTGGATCTGCTGGGCGGGTCATTGGTGTTGATATGACACCGGATATGGTTGATAAGGCACGACGGAATACCCTCTCCTTCAAAGCATTGAGTGGTTTGGATAACGTTGAATTTCGCCTGGGAGAGATTGAACATCTGCCTATAGCGGATGAAAGTATTGATGTAGTAATATCAAATTGTGTTATTAATCTCTCACCGGATAAAGCCCAGGTTTGGCGAGAAATAGCACGGGTATTGAAACCGGGTGGCCGAGTTTCGGTCTCCGATCTCGCGCTTTTGAAGCCATTGCCGGAAGCGGTTCGAGAATCAGTAAGAGCATTGGTTGGCTGCATTGCGGGAGCAGTATTAATTGAAGAAACCAGGGAGATGATTCACTCTGCTGGATTGTTTATTGTCGATTGTAAAATGAACTCTGATTTTATTGATCAAATGTCCACCTGGTCTGATCCTTTATACGTTGAGATTTCCAAACACTTACCCCCCGAGACAAAACCTGGTGATTATGTGACGAGTCTTAATGTCACTGCAAAGAAGCTATAGTCTTGCGATGTAAAGAAGATAATTCTCAAAGTCTCTATAAAATATTTGGAAATTGCGATTAGTTCCTTAATCCAATGATCGATAAGGGTATGTACATTATTACAAAACTTTATTTGGTAAAAGATCAAGATAATATTTGGTTGGGAGCTTGGAATTTGCATAGGAAGTTTTGAGAATTTCGAGATCGTATTCACACCTTCTCAATTCGATTTGGAGAGCGTGATTATCCAGAATGGTAAGCAACACCCATCCCGCTCTCCAGTCTCCATCTTTGGGACGTCCGACGCTTCCATCATTGATAAACCAAACATCCTGGACCTTGCGGGAAAAAGGACGATGAGTATGGCCACAAATTAATACATTAGCTGACTCATTCATCATCGTGTGGACAAGGTTCTCGTCGGGTCGATCGGGAAAAAGGTATTCATTGATTCGGCGTGGGCTGCCATGAACAAAAAGCAATTGATAGGATCCATGGGTTAATTGATAGCGAGGGAGAAGATTTCTTAAATATCTTTTGTTTTCCGAGGTGGTCATTTTTTTGGTCCATTCGATAGAAATAACTCCCAATCTTCTTTCTTCATCGGTTCTATACGCACACCCACAATCATCCAGGTCATTTCCAACTCCCTGGTCATAGTTTCCCATAATAACTGGGATATTGAGTGATTGGATGATTGAGACAACCTCATTTGGGAAGGGCGCGTATCCCACTAAATCTCCTAAACAGATCATTTTATCCGGTTGGAGATTTTCAATATCTCGCAATACGGCTTTCAGCGCCGGAAGATTCGAATGGATATCCGATAAAACCGCAATTTTCATGGTATCACTCTAGTTATTAAAAATAATAGAGATATTGGGCAAATTATAAAGAATTCTATCAACTCACACTTTTGAAGCTTTTGGAAACCAGTGTTGGGTTCGATTGGCAATAAAGACCAAGCTGAGCATTATCGGCACTTCTTCAAGAACTCCAACAACGGTTGCCAGAGCCGCACCGGAACTCAACCCAAAAAGGGATATAGCAACTGCAACAGCCAGTTCAAAGAAGTTACTGGCACCAATAAGGCCAGCTGGGGCAGCGACTGCATATTCAAGCTTCCATTTTTTAGCCCATAGATATCCAATAAAGAAAATAACGTAAGTCTGAATAGTCAGAGGAATGGCAATTAACAGGATGTGAAGAGGCTGCTTAAGAATAACATCACCCTGGTATGAAAAAAGAAGAATTAAAGTGAGTAAAAGCCCGATGATGGTCCACGGTTTCAAGCTGGGAAGAAAATTGGATTCAAACCATTCCAGTCCCTTTTTCTCAATAAGTTTTTTACGGGTGTAATAGCCTAAGGTAAGCGGTATCACTACAAACAACACCACCGAAAGGAGAACAGTGTCATAAGGGATCTGGATCCGGGCCACTCCAAGCTGGAAAATGACAATGGGAGCATAGAGAAAGAGGATTACCAAATCATTGATCGCCACCTGTACGAGAGTATAAGCCGGATCGCCTTTAGTTAGATAGCTCCAGACGAAGACCATGGCGGTACATGGAGCTGCACCAAGAAGGATAGCTCCGGCGACGTATTGGCTTCCCAGGACAGGACCAATATAGGGAGCAAAGATAAATTTTAAGAAAAGCCAAGAAAACATGAGCATAGTAAAGGGTTTGATGGCCCAGTTAACAATAAGGGTTATAACCAGCCCTTTGGGTTTTTTTATTGATCTCTTGATACTGGCGAAATCGATCTGCAACATCATTGGATAAATCATCAGCCAAATGAGTATGGCAACTGGGATCGATACCCGACTGACTTCGAGTTTGGACATTGCCTTAGGAAAAACGGGTATCCACTGCCCTATCATAACCCCTAATAGAATACAGAGAGCAACCCACAGAGTAAGATATTTTTCAAAAATACCTAAAGAACGGTCCTTTTCTTTCATTAATGATTCTCTCCCCTTTTCAATCTGTGATTACCCAAACGATAAGTTTAATGAAAACATTTATTGATATTTTTTCCTGATGATTAATTAACTAAGATCAAAAATATTTGTGTCCTTTAGAATCTGCACCTTGCCCACAAGAATCATTTTCTCCCCTGTCAAATTCTCCCCATAACGATCAATGCGGTTACTGGTGCTAATGTTTTGAATTTTTGGATCACAGACGACCTCAATCAGTAATTTCTCCTCCTCATTGGGAAAATCTGGAGTGACTCGAAAGGAGGCGGTGAAAGATCCATTCTGAACTTCAATGATTTTTTGGAGGTTGAAGGTTGTTTCAGGATTGGCTTTGAGCGAAACAACCAGACGAGTTCCGGAAGGCAAATCGGTAATCCCATTCACTCGGTACCGGTTATCTTTGATAGTAAATTGCGTGATGGTCAGGACTGAATAATCGACCAGGGTGGTTTTTGACGAACTGGAACTCTTTTTGATTCCGGAGGGGGAGTTATTATCTGGAGATGACGGATTTGACGGAATGGTCGGTTGGCTGATATCGGGAATAGAATTATCAACCGGTGGAGTCTGACCGCAACTACAAGCTTTGTCTTCTGCACAGCTCCAGGCACTGAATATTAAAATACCGACAAAAAGAATAAGAATAACCAAGACCATTTTTTTCATTCTTAATCTCTCCTTTATTTATTAAGGTGCAGTATAGATAAGATACAAACCGCCAAAAAGAACTAAGACTCCACAGACTTTCTTCACGATATTCGCTGCCATTGAGGTTTCATTCCAGCGCAGATACTTCTGAACGGTCTGAGTAAAGGTTCCGGCTAAAACAATCACCGCACAATGCCCTATTCCATAGGTAATGAGAAGCCCAACGGCTAGCAAAGGAGTGGTTGCTCCTACCCGGAATGTTGCTCCTAAAACCGGTGCCATATAGGCAAATGTACAGGGCCCTAAGGCTATCCCAAAGAAAAAACCAAGGAGAAAGGCTGCCGTCATCCCCGTTCCCCTGGTTTTTTTAACTTGAGCTGGCCCTCCAAAGTTGAGGGGAATAACATCGAGCAGTGAAAGACCAACAATGAAAAAGATCACTGCAACAATATAATTTCCATATCCTCCTATATCTCCTGCCATTCGCCCCAAGCTGGCTGTGATAATACCAATAATGGCAATAGTCGAAAGTATACCGAGGGAAAACCAGGTGCTGATCCAAAACGCCCGATGTAGGGTCAGCTTTCCCTGCTGAGTGATAAAGCCGACAATAAGTGGAATGCTGGCGAGATGACAGGGACTTAAAAGAATGCTTAATATTCCCCAAATCAATGCTGCCGTCAGGGCAATCGCGGCACTCCCTTCAATGGCGTTGGTCAGGGTGGCAAAAAGTTCACCCATGGATTAATCGACCCCCAGCTCGGCAAGCTTGTCAAGAATTTCTTCTTTCGAGAAAAATCCGGTATGGCGAAAAACTTCGATACCTTCTCGGTCGAAAAAAACCTGGGTTGGAATATTGGAAATTTGGTAGCGAGCGGAAAGGACTTGATAAATTCGGACATCGGTGAAAAGGATGGTACATTTTTCTTTCAGACTCATTTGAAGCTCTTCAAGTATTGGCGCCATCATATCGCAGGGAACACAGCCACTGGCACCGAAGTCAACCATGACCGGAAGGCCATTTCGACGTGCTTGATCAACCGAATTGTCCAATGCACTTTCTGATTGCACCTTCACCCAATCGGCATTGACTTCAATTTCCAAATGTTGACTTAAAGATCGAACATAGGCATTAATGGCTTCTTGTTTCTTTTGACCAAGAAGGTAATCAATCACGGTCCCCTTAACTTCATTAAATGATGCTTCTCCAAACGATTCACGATTTTGATCATAAAAAGCTTGAGCTTCTTGGTCGGATACGGTAAGATCGGGTGGTATCAAACTTTCCAGGTATAGCTTGAAGAGTTCATCCTCATTGGGATTATTGGACTGAATATTCTGGGTTGCCATCCATTTTTTCGCTTCATTAAGAAGAATTGGATAAAGAGCAGCTTGTTCCAAAACATAGAAGGCGTTTCTTTTTAACTGTTCCTGGAGTTCAGGTTCTGATTGAGCAATTTTTTCATCAACTTGTTTTTGATTGATAGTGACGTCCCCGGCTCTCAAAAGAATACCATCAGGGAGCGTTACTAATCGTGCATATCGGAGGGGACCTGAGCTAAGACCCAGGTAGACATCTTCGACAGTAGGACTTTTTTCTTCAGAGAAAACCTTCAAGGATAATATAAAACAGCAGGTTATAACCAAAATAAGAATTCCTGGAATCTTGTTCATTTAATCCTCCTTATTTAAACTCATCCCTAATTCTTCAAATTTTTTAAGGATTTGGTCTTTGGGAAAAAAGCCGATATGTCGAAACACTTCTTTTCCTTGAGCATCAAAAACGATTTGAGTTGGGATAGACGAAATCGCATACTGCTGAGATTGGGTTGGATCTTTCCAGACATCAATAAAATCAACCTGAAGCTGTCCTTGATATTCATTATGGAGCTCTTCCAGAACCGGTTGCATCATCTTACAGGGAACACATTGATCGGCTCCCAATTCCAGAAAACGCGGCAGATTTACCTCATTCGCTCCTGGACCCTGGGTTAAATCCTCAGTAAGTTTCGTTCCAACGGTTTCTATGGTTTGGTTTTTTTGTCCTATGGCTCGATTTTCCTTCAGATAAAAGGTTATGATCACCGCTACAATAAGAAGAACGACAATAGTCATCTTTCCAAAAAGTGATTTCATAGTTTCCCCTCCTCAGTTTTAAACTCAATGGTTGCTGATGCAGGAAGAGCCAAATGAGTTACAACTTGCATGACTTTGTAAATACCCGATGGAACAACGCAGCCACTGCAGCAGCCTTGAAGAGTTTTTTGAACTGCTTGATGGATCATGCCCTTAAACCCTTGCCCAATCTCGGCATAGGCATCTACTTCAGGGATTAATTCATTCAACTTCCGAATCGTTTCACAGGGACTTATGATTTTCAGTTGAACCATTTGCCCATCGCTTGATTGTGCTTCTATCACGGTAAAAAACCCACATATTCCGGCGTTGATTTTGACTTGAATTTTCTGCATATTCATCCCCGGTACGGTTTTAAAATTGAAAGTGGGGGAAAATGAATTGCTTCACTGGGACATTGGGGATAGCAGCCAGTACATCCTACGATACATTCATAGGGATGAGCAACTTTTGGACGGTTTTCTTGATCATCCCATTCATACACTCCATGAACACAAAACTCATAGCAGGTTTGACACCCGGTACATTTTTCTATATCAACCGAGGGATACCAGGGAATTTCTTCTCGCTTCACTTTGAAATTCATATCAATTTCTCCTCTACCCTATTTCACATGAAACCATTCTTTAAACTGAGCTTCAGTTGGAGTTTTTCCCTCGCTCTTCTTTACTCCGTCAATAAATACCGCCGGAGGCATGAGAATTTTAGCTTCCAGGAGTTTATCCAGATCATCAGTATATTCAATATCGGCATCAATGTGATTTTTTTCAATAAAGGATTTGAGATTTTGATAGAGAAGGTTGCATTTTTTGCAACCAGCGCCTAAGACTTGAACTTTCATGGTCTTCACTCCTTTTTTAAAAGATGAGTTCGTAGACTGAACCGGCAAGAGCAGAAAACAGAATGACTAAGATGATATAGGTCATTCCTCGTTTAATACCCATGATCCGGTTGATGAGAATCATGCTGGGGAGGCTCAAAGCTGGACCGGCAAGCAAGAATGCGATAGCCGAACCGGAGCTCATTCCCATCTCGATAAGGCTTCTGGTAATCGGGACCTCGGTGAGGGTGCTGAAATAGAGAAGAGCTCCAATCAGTGATGAAAAAATATTCGATACAAAGCTTTCGGCTCCAAACAATTTCACAATGACTGACCCTGGTACGAAGACTTTGAGCGCAGATGCAACAAACACTCCTCCAATCAGGATGGGAAAGATGAGTTTAAAAAGACTCCACGACTCGCGGTACCAGTTTAACCGTTGCTCTTGAGTAAATAAGAGATAGCCTATCCCGAACGCTGCCGCCATTAAGATTCCTTTGTATAAGTTTGGACCTACCATATAGATTGCCACTAAAATGAATATGACTAGCAAGCCTTTCCAAGGAATGCCAGCTTTCGGAGGATTCTCGGTTGAATCTTGAATGGTCTCTCGGGCTCGAGCTTTTCCGAAGAGGAGATCCATCACCAATCCAACTCCAAAAGCCAAAATCACTGCTGATAAAGACCGAGCCCAACCGATTCTACCCAACATGGCTGCGGAGATGAAGATAGCGGCGGTATTGATCGCCGGGCCGGAATAGAGAAAGCTGGTGGCTGGACCAATACCAGCTCCGATTTTATACATGGAAGTAAACATCGGCAGGATTGAACAGGAACAGACCGCTAAGATGGCACCGGCAATTGAAGCCACACTAATGGCGATCCATTTATTGGCCCCCGGACCGAAGAAACGCAAAATACTTTCTCGATCCAGTAAAGCGGCTATCGCTCCGGATATGAGAAAAGCCGGCACAATTCCCAGCAGGAGATGCAAGGGATCGAGATAGGTAAGAATGGTGTTGAGTCCTTCCCGTAAAGCAGTTTGCCACATTTAGACCCGCTTCCTTTCATTCTTGACAAATATCTTCAGCCAATTCAATGATTTCCATGATTCGCTTGTCTTTGATATGAAGAATTTTCATCACTCCCCTCTGCTCAATCTCAACCAGATCGGCTAAAACCAGCTCCCGGACATGGCGGGAAATTGTGGTTTTGTCAATAGCCATGCTTTTTTCAAACTCACACTGACAAAGAGGCTCCTTGGCAATCTTTTTCATTATCTCAATTCGCCAGGGTGAAGAAAGAGCCTTAAACAATCGGTCGATCAAATTTATCACCTACTTGTTGATTTGTTGCAATATAATACAATAATACAATTTTTTTGTCCACACCCAAAATTCATTTATTCATTCTTTTTCCACTTATCATGTAAACATTGATAAAAAATTTGGATAGGTTATTCTACCCAAGTGAAATATTGATAACTAAAGGAGATATTTATCGGTTGGTTGCATAAAATAAAAAACCCCTGAGCTTCAATCAACCTAAACCAATCTTTCCACCAGCAAAGGTTTGAATGACTTTTTTCATTTCCAGGGATAAGAGGACCTTGTAAAATCGACCAGACTCCCAGCCGCTTTTGGCAAGTAGTTCATCCAGATAACACCCAGAAATATCAAGTAGATTGAGGAGTTCCTTTTCATCTTCGTCCAAATCGGGGAGGGCTATTTTTTTCTTCATTTTCGATTGGGGCGATGCCAGAAATCCCAATTCCTCAACAATATCAGCAACATTGTGGACTAATCGCGCTCCTTGGTTGATGAGCTGGTGAGTGCCTTCGCTCTGGAAGGAAAAGATTGACCCGGGCACGGCCATCACTTCTCTCCCCTGTTCCAAGGCAAAATTAACGGTAATCAAGGCCCCACTTTTTAAAGGAGCTTCTACGACCACCACACCCAAAGAAAGGCCGCTAATGAGTCGGTTCCGAACCGGAAAACTTTCCTTTTGTGGCCCAAAACCAGGAACAAACTCACTGATCAAGGCACCCTTTTGGTGAAGAATCCGCTCGGCCAATCCTCGATTTGACCCTGGATAGACAATATCGACACCGGTTCCCAGAACAGCAACGGTTTTTCCCTCTCCTTCCAAGGCACCATAATGAGCTTCTCCATCAATTCCCAGAGCTAAACCACTCACCACGACCCAACCCTCTTCAGCCAGCGAGCGAGCCAAATACCTGGCAACTTTTTTTCCATAGGTGGTGGCTCGTCGGGTTCCAACCAGGGCAATCCATTTTTTATAGGAACGGAAATCAAAATCTCCTCGTTGGTAAAGCAGATAAGGTGGATACGTTATGTCTCTCAATAAAGCCGGATATCGTTCATCGGAAATGGGGAGGATTTGGATTCCCCGTTTGATGATTTTTTGGAAAACGGCTTCCGGTTGAAGTGACAATTTAACCGGAAGAATTTCTTCAACGATTTTTTTCCCCAGACAATGAGCTAAATCTTTTGGAGAAGCCCTCCAAGCATCACTTGCTGACCCAAAGGTCTCAATTATTTTCTGAAAACGAACCGGACCAATGCCTGGTAAATGATTAAATGCCACCCAATAAGGAAGATCTTTCATTTTTAAAACTCCAGATACTTTCGATCCAATGTCCGATACTGAATAGCTTCAGCAACGTGCTCAACATCAATTTTTTCCGAGCGGTCAAGGTCGGCTATGGTACGGGCAACTTTTAAAATCCGATGGTAAGCTCGAGCACTCAATGCCAAGGTTTCAATGGACTTTTTAAGAAGATCGTGGGCTTCTCGACTACAGACGCAGAACTTTTTAATATACCGGACTTTCATCTCCCCGTTCAGATGAATTCCCTCTTTTTGGTATCTTTCCTGCTGGAGAAGCCGGGTTTGTTCAACTCTTTTTCTCACCGTTTCCGAGTTTTCTTCAACGGTATTGGAGGATAGGTCGGAAAAATCCAACCGAGGGATTTCGACTTGGAGGTCCATCCGATCTAAAAAAGGACCGGATAATCGACTCCGATAGCGGATGATTTGGGAGGTCGAACAAGTGCAGGTTTTCTTGGTATCCCCCAAGAAGCCACAGGGGCATGGATTACATGATGCGACCAGAGTAAATTTTGCTGGGTAAGTTGTGGTCATACTGGCTCGGGAGATGGTAATCTTTCCCTCCTCGAGGGGTTCGCGTAACGCTTCCAATACATTTCTTTTAAATTCCAACACTTCATCAAGAAAAAGTACTCCATGATGGGAAAGACTAATTTCTCCAGGTCGCGGCAATTGACCACCACCAATCAGAGCCACATCGGAAATGGTATGATGGGGAGACCGGAAAGGACGGCTGATAACTAAGGGTTGGTCAGCGGATATCAGTCCGGCAACGCTATGAATCTTAGTCACCTCAATTGCCTCTTCCAGTGATAATAAGGGCAGTAATCCAGGTAACCTTTTTGATAACATGGTCTTTCCCGATCCGGGTGGACCAACAAAAAGAAGGTGATGACCACCGGCAGCTGAAATTTCCAAAGCTCGCTTTCCATGACGCTGTCCTTTGACTTCTGACAAATCTTCTTCATGATTGCTATAGATGAATAAACTCTGAGGATCGATGGTAGTGGGAATCATGGATTGATTCCCATTGAGAAAATCTGATAACTGGTTGATGTCACGAAATCCATAGACCTCAACTTTTCCGGCAATAGCACCTTCTCGAGCATTTCCACCGGCTACAAACAAACGATAGATGCTCGCTTCTTTAGAAAGGGTGTGAGCAATCGGTAGAATCCCCTGTACCGGTCGTATTTCACCAGAAAGCGATAGCTCTCCTACCACAATGGTTCGGTCAGAATTAAAATGTGTCTGACCGGTAGCAGCTAAGATTCCCAGAGCGATGGCTAAATCAAAATCACTGCCAGTTTTTCTGAGAGATGCCGGTGCCAGATTAACAGTAACCCGGCGGGCAGGAAAAGTAAAACCACTGTTTTTCAAAGCACTACGGACTCGTTCTCGAGCCTCCTGCACTGCCGTATCAGGAAGACCAACAATGTTAAAGGAAGGCATGCCCGGACCAACGTCGATTTCGGCTTCAACTATAGTCGCATCAATACCAATGGCAGTAGCACTTAAAATTTTCGCTAACAATTCCAATCCTCCTTCTCTGGTTAGAGCCGAACAACATCTTTATAATCATTATTATATTTAATTCAATGATTTTTATTATCTCATAATATTTATTATATAAAAAATAATAGATAATGACTATTATTAAAAAGCCATTTCTCTTCCCGGTCTCTGAATATTCCTGATAACTCCTTCTTTTTCCCTCGTTACAGTTTTTATTTTTTTAATTTAGGAAGCAACCAATAAGATCTTTTTATCTTAAAAAAATTTTAACTTTGGAAAAATAATCATAAATATTTGTTTATTAGTGTGGTCAATTAAAAGTAATAATCAATGGGTTTGAAGACCAAAAATATCACCATTGACCTCATTTAGAATGTAGAATTTTTTCTTTGAATATGATATTAATTACCTATGAATAATTTTCATGATTATTCAATAATATAAAAGTCTTTAATAGGAGGGGGTTTATAATCCCTTCAACCTTTGTAGGTTTACCTAACGCACTAATTTTGGCCTCATTTTCTTTAATAATAGAAAATAATCTTAACTTGTATACCCTTTTTTATACATCACACTCATATCCCTTCCTTTATTATTCCTTGTCCTTATCAACCGTCACAT
>Ga0334888_1001895_pt1 | contig 24879 bp, 21 predicted proteins | sample GraSluR1_MG_FD_207227 | JGI IMG/M metagenome (GOLD analysis project Ga0334888, IMG submission 207227) | Sludge microbial communities from methane-producing bioreactor in Wageningen University, Netherlands - Granular Sludge_3_08-R1 | ecosystem: Engineered > Bioreactor > Anaerobic > Unclassified ...
TTTCATATCCTAACGTTTCCGTTAATTCCTCTTCCAACATTTCTTTTAATACGTCCCCAAACATGCTTTTTAATGTTTCTTGTACATCTTTTAATGTCTTTATGTTCCCGTCTTTTAGCAATTCTTTCGCTATTTCACTATATTTTCCTGGTTCTTTTTTTCTTTTTGCCATCTTTTTTCCCTCCTTTGGTTTTATTCTAACACCAAATTCAGGTTTTTTTACTCTTTTTTTTCATCTTACACATTATATTGTACACTCTCCAACTTTCCAACTTCATTATTATAATCATTTATAAAAACCTGTCCACCCCGTCAACCTTCGGTTGCCACCCCTCAAGAGGGGAATTAATCACAAATACTTGTTTTGGTGATTTTCCTAATACTATCTATAAAAATACCTACATTGTCAAATGTGCTGTAACGCCGTGCACAGTTCAGCGTGGCTGTTACACTACATTAAAATCAAAAAAACAGTTATTATTAAAATGTTTTTCCTTACCAACTTTCTACTTTCCAACTGATTCACAAAAAACTACATAGAATCGTTTTTTTAAAAAACAAATTAAATATATCTTTAATTTTATTTTTTTTATGATAAAATTGATTTATATATAGTCGGAATGAAAAAAAGGAGTTGAATTTTTTGAAAATAATTTTAATAACTGGTGGGCAATCTTGTGGTAAAAGCACTTATGCAGAAAATAGGTCTTTATCATTTAATGGTAAAAGAGCTTTTTTGGCAACAGCTCAAGCTTTTGATCAAGAAATGAAAGAAAAAATAAAAAATCATCAATTAACTCGGGGAAACAACTTTTACACTTATGAAGAACCCTTAAATTTAACTTCAAAAATAAAAGATATTCAAAAAGATAATTATGAAGTTCTTCTTTTGGATTGCCTTACAATGTGGGTTTCTAATCTTCTTTTAAAGCATGAAAATGAAGATAAATCAATTATAGAAAATGAATTTGAAAAATTCAAAAATTTTTTAATAAAATTAAAAGAAGAATCTCATATCAAAGAAATAATTATAGTAACTAATGAAACTGGGTGGGGAATAATCCCAGATAATAAATTGGCAAGAAAGTATATAATTTTTCTTGGTCGTTTAAATAAAATGATTGCAGAAATTTCAGATGAAGTGTTTTTAATGGTTTCAGGAATAGAGGTGAAAATAAAGTGATTATAGGCACAACTTCGTGGCAAGTTCCGGGAACTTATTTAGAAAATTGTGATATATTAAAAAAAAGCGTTGACTTTGTTGAGTTGCTTATTTACTCTTGGGATGATGATATAAAAGAATTGATTCAAAAAGAAATTGATTCGATTGAATCACAAGTAAAATATTCAGTTCATTTACCTACCAACACGCTCGAACATATAAAAAGTGCCGGAGAATTTTTCTCATCTAAAAAATCTTTTAATATGGTCATGCACCCTTTAGGTGATTTAGAAGAATTTAGAAAAGTTTTTTTATATTTGAAAAAAAAATCAAGTGATAAAATTTCTTTAGAAAATCTTGAAAACGATAAATTCGAAATATATTACGAAAAGATAAAAGATTTAAACCCAAAAATAACTTTAGATTATGGGCATTTAATTCTTAAAGAAAAAAGCCCAGAAAATTTTATAAAAAATTATTCGAATATTTGCGAAATTCATTTTCATGGTGTTGCAAATAATAAAGATCATTCTGAACCTTCGATTGATCAAATTAAAATATTCAAAAATTTTTACAATAAATATTTTAAAGATATTCCTGTATGCGTTGAAACTTTTAAACTTGAAAAAACTTTGAACACAATAAAAGAGTTGAAAATGTTATGATAAAAAATATTTTTGTGGCGTTTGGAACTATATCAAAAATTCCTGTGCCTTATATTAAGAACATAGATATAAAGAAAAGCACAATATATTTTCCTTTAGTTGGTTATGCAGCTTTTTTACTATTATGGGGAACAGATTTTATTTTTTCAAAATTTTTTCCTGAGGAAATTAGTTCTATTTTAATTATGTTTTTATACTTTTTTATTTTTCAATATTTTCATTTTGATGGATTGTTAGATATAATAGACGGTTTTGGTGCTCAAGTAAAAACTAAAGAACAACGCTTAAAAATAATGAAAGATCCTAATGTCGGTGCATTTGCTTTATTATATGGAGTAATTTATTTAATGATATATTTTTTTGCTTTTAAAAATTTAACTGGCTTTCAATTAATTTACCCAATTTTTTCAAGATTCTTTTTAGTAGGATTGATAGCTTTTTGTAAACCTGCAAAAAATGAAGGACTTGCAAGTTACTACTACCCATATCCAAAAAGATATTTTTTATATTCTTCAATTTTTGTTATTCCTTTACTTTTCTTAGATATTTCAATCTTTTTAAAAGCTTTATTGGCATTTTTTATAAGCTTTATTTTTGTAAAAATAATTTCTAATAAAAAAATCGGTGGAATAACGGGAGATGTTTTAGGTGGTGGAGCATGCATTTATGAAATAATATTACTTTTAATAATGATGTTTAAATATTAAAAAAGTAATTTAATTAGAAAAGCTAAGTAAATGTTTTTGTCATATAGTTTAAAAAATATAAAAAATATGATATAATATTTACATAAAAGACTTTTAGGAGGTACTATATGAAAAAATATTTTTTAATATTTATAATCGCATTATTAAATATATTTTTATTCTCTAATCATATATTAAAAATTGGTGGAGATTCAGATTTCCCACCATATGAATTTATTAATGAAAATGGAGAACCAGATGGTTTTAATATAGATATTTTAAAGGCTGTACTTAAAGTTCAAGGAATTGATTATAATATTGAACTTAATACTTGGAATATCGTAAGATCTTTGCTGGAAAATAACGAAATTGAAATGATTTCAGGGATGATTTATTCCCCTGAGCGAGCAGAAATTTTTGGTTTTTCTTCTCCTTATTTAAATGTTACTTATACTGTTTTCTTCAGAAAAGGTGAAGAGTTAAAAAAATATGAAGATTTGAAAGATAAAACAGTATTAGTTCAAAAAGGTTCAATAACTCATGATTTTGCAATTGAAAATAGCTTTGATTCAAATTTAATAGAATTAGATCAACCTGAAGATGTCTTTAGACGATTAGCTTCATCTACTGATGAAAATGCTGTAGCTCTTATGAGCAAATATCAAGGAATGTATTTGATTGAAAAATATAATTTAAAAAATCTTGTTTCATCTGATTTCGATATTTTTTCATTAGATAGATGTTTTTCAACTCATAAGAATAATACAGATTTAATTTTCAAATTAAACGAAGGTCTTGATATAATAATGTCTACAGGAGAATATAACTCTATAAGAGCAAAATGGTTCGGGAAATATGAAGATAAGTCAAATAATTTTTTATTTATCTTTTTAATTATATTCATACCAGTTTTAATAGCCTTTATAATAATAGCAGTATGGAATTTCGCTTTAAAAAAAGTTTTAGATTATAAATCCGGAGAATTAGATCGAAAATTACTTGAGATTGAAGAAGCTAATAAAATTATAAAAAAGCAAAGCGATGATTTAAATGAAAAGTTTGAGGAGGCCGAATCTAATAATGAAGAATTAAAAGCTTTAAATGAAGAACTTGAAACTTATTATCAAGAGATGAACAGAATATCTGTTGATCTTGAAAACGTTATTGATATAGTCAGCAGAATTAACAAAAAATCTTTTGAAGATGAAAAAACATTTTTAGTAGGCATATTAGAAACAATAATAAATCTTCTTGAAGAAGTTGATTATGCCACTATATACCTTTTAAGAGGCGAGAACATTGAATTCATAGATTCTTTAGGTTATAATACGGAAGAACTAAATAACGTTGAATTAAAGGTTTTCGATTTGCCTAAATTTAATGATTTTACTTATTTTGTTAATTCAGATATTTTTAAAAATATATTAAATGAAAATAAATATGAAAAAATAAAAATTGCGTTTAAAAATTCAAAATTATCTGTAATAATTAAACTTGAATCTGATAATGAAGTTTATGGCGGTATTATTTTAAGTGTTGATAAAAATAATTCAAAAAAATTCCGTGATAATTCTACAAGAATAATGGAAGCTTTTAAGAGTATTGTAAGTTCTTTTTTCGTTGTTAGAAGTTATCAAAAATTACAGCAAGATTTTCAAAAGGAAATAATATTTTCTATAACACAATTACTTGATATACATGACTCTTACACAACAGGACATTCAAAAGGTGTAGCAGAAATTGCAAAAGCATTAGCAGAAAAAATGAATTGTTCAAAAGAAGAAATTGGAGAAATATATTGGGCGGGTATATTACATGATATTGGAAAAATTTTAATCCCAAAAAACATATTAGATAAACCCGGCAAACTTACAGAAGAAGAATTTGAAGAAATTAAAAAACACCCTTATTATGGATATGCCACATTAAAAAAATCAAAAAAATTAAAAAATATAGCTGTTTATATTTTACATCATCATGAGAGATGGAATGGGAAAGGCTATCCAGACAAGTTGAAAGAAAATGAAATACCTCTTCCCTCAAGAATTCTTTGTATTGCAGACTCTTGGGACGCCATGCGAACAAATAGATCTTACAGAAATAAATTATCGAAAGAAGAAGCATTGCATGAAATAAATAAAAATATAGGTGAACAATTTTGTCCGAGTGTATCAGAAGTGTTTATCAAAAATATTGATATTTTTGATAAACAATATAGAGATTAGTCTTTATTTACGATTATATCTTTCATTTTATCAACAAAAAATACATTTTCTATTTCATTTTTTAATATTAATTTTTTTACTTCAATATCAGCTTCTGCTATACATACTTTAGTATTTCTTTTTTTCATAGAAATAGCGAATCTATTTAAAGTGTTTAAAGCAGTTGAATCTATAAAAGGAACTTGAGTCATTTTCAAAACTAATAATTCTGGATTGTAATTTAATTCAGAATTTATTTTTAAAAGATTTTCGGCTGCCGCAAAGAAAAACGGCCCGTTTATTTCATATATTTCTACTTTTCCTTTGAAATTATTCGAACTAGAAAAATGCAATTTATCGTTTAATTCTTTATCTTCAATTTCTTCTTTGAAATAACTTATTTTAGAAACCTCCATCATTCTTTTCATAAACAAAAATGCAGAAAAAATTATTCCGACCTGAATAGCTATAATAAGATCAAAAGCAAAAGTTAATATAAAAGTTAAAATAAAAACTATATTATCATAAGCATGATTATTTTTAATATTTTTAAAAGATTCTATTTCAAACATGTTTATTGACACAAATATCAATATTGAAGCAAGTGTCACCAAAGGAATGTGTTTAAGATAAGGGGTAAGAAAAATCATTATTATAAGAATAGTTAACGAATGAATTATCCCAGAAACAGGTGTTCTACCTCCATTCTTTACATTCGCAGCTGTTCGAGCTATTGCCCCTGTTACAGGAATTCCGCCAAACATTGCACACAAAACATTTGCAGTTCCTTGAGCTATTAGTTCCATATTTGAACGATGGTTGCCACCTATCATACCATCGGCAACAACTGCAGATAATAATGATTCAATACCACCAAGAATGGCTATTGAAATAGCTGGAATTAAAAGAATTTGTATATCTGAAAATTGAATACTCGAAAAATCCATCAAATTAAATTTAAGAGACAAATCCCCAAAAGCACTTCCTATAGTAGTTATTCTCAAATTAAATAAATTGTTTATAAGTATACTTAATAATATTATTATTATTGAAGAAGGAATTTTTTTGTTTATTTTAGGCCAAACAAATAAGCAAAAAATACAAATTAAAAATAATAAAAAAGTTATATAAGAAACATTAGAAATATTTTTAAAGTAATATAACCATTTTTCAAAAAAATTTAATGAGTTATCCGCTTTCAAACCTGTTATATCATTAATTTGATTTGTAAATATTAATACTGCTATTCCTGAAGTGAACCCAGAAGTAATAGAATGTGGGATAAATTTAATAATTGTTCCTAGTTTTAATACTCCCATAATTAATAAAAAAATTCCAGCCATTATTGTCGAAAGAATCAACCCACTAACTCCAAATTTCACAACAATCCCATAAATTAAAGCTACAAAAGCTCCTGTAGGCCCCGCTATTTGAACTCTACTCCCGCCTAAAAGCGAAACCACGCCACCTCCTATAATAGCTGCAATAATACCTTTTTCAGGAGATACCCCAGAAGAAATTGCAAAAGCTATAGATAAAGGAATTGCAATTATTCCAAGAATAACGCCTGAAGATAAATCTGAAAAAAAAGTTTTGGAATCATAATCTTTAATAGTAGTAAAAAGTTTTGGCACCAACATCATATACACCTTCTTTAATTATTATTATAAAAGAATTATACACCTTTAAAGATTATTTTTTATGTGTTTAGTGTTTCTTATTAATTAATGACTAATAAATTTATAGTTGTTTTTTTCATTTATAAATGATAAAATTATATTAATAATTATTAAAAAAGGGGGGGTTTTATGAAATTGAAAGCAAAAATGTTAATTTCTTTTGGCGGAATTACTGTAGCGTTACTTTTTTTTCTTGTAATGGTAGTTTTATTTCAATCAAGAAGCGTTGTTATAAAATTGAATAATAACCTGACAAAAGAAATAATAAATGCAAAATCTTCTGAAATATCTAAAACATTCGAATTATATATTAATGATATGAAAACATGGTCTGAAAAAAATGCTATAACGTCTGGATATATGGCAATGATAACAACTGAATTGGAAAGAGCACAAGAAACAATAAAAAATGAATATGAAATGTTATTTTTTTGCGATGAATTTGGGGAAGCGGCCACAAGCACAGGCGAAAAATACGACTTTACTGAAATAGTTTTTTTTAATGAAATTATTGAAAACAAAAAAAATTTTTATATTGGAAATCCTATTAAATTTGAAAATAAAACAGATTATATAATACCAGTAGTTCATTCTGTGAAAGATAGAAGAGAAAATATAATAGGTTTAATGGGAGTAGCTTTAAAAATAGACTTTTTATCTGAAATTACGGATTCAATAATTTTTGGTAAAACCGGTTTTGCGTGGGCAATAGATGAATTTGGAAATATGCTTTCTCACAGAGAAAAAGAGCTTGTAATGAATATGAACATTACAACTGCCGACAAAACATTTGGATATAATGGCTTGAGCAGTTTGGGATTTGAAGCAATCTCAGGAAACGGGGGGATGGGAGAATATAATACAGCTGATGGCACAAGAAATTTTTTGATTTTTAACCCTATAGAAAATACTCCTGGATGGACATTGGGATTTTCTTTATCGAAAGATGAAGTTATGAATGAAGCAAATTCTTTAACTTTTTTAATAGTAATATTTTCTCTTGTAATTTCTACAGTATTGTTTATTATTATTTTCTTTGTTTCTGGAAATATCACAAAAAATATTAATAAATCAACACTAATGACTGATCAAATATCAAATGGCGATTTCACTGTAGAAATAATTGAAAAAGATATAAAAAGAAAAGACGAAATAGGGAAAATGTCATTTTCATTGAAAAAATTAACCGCTATGCTAAAAAAATCTTTTTCTGAAATAAAAAATGAAGTTATGGATGTGGATATTTCAGCAAAAAATTTGACTGAAATAGCAGAGAAAAATACAATTTCTATTAAAGGAATTTCAAAATCTATTGAAAATATTAATTCTGATGTTGAAAACACTTCATCAGCACTCGAACAAATTAATTCAAGCGTCGAAGAAGTTGCTGCTTCTGCTCAAAGTATATCTAAACTTAATCAAGAACTATCTAATGACGCGAATGAAGTATTAAAAGCATCTAATTTAGGGGAACAAGGAATTAAAAATATCGTAAATGCTATAAAAGAAGCTTCTGAACAAACAAAAAACACTTCAAACATTGTAAGAGAAGTTGAAAAAAATTCGCAAAATATCGGGGAAGTAGTAAATAAAATAAATACAATTGCTGAACAAACAAATTTATTGGCATTAAATGCCGCAATAGAAGCCGCACGAGCTGGAGAAGCAGGAAAAGGGTTTGCAGTAGTTGCTGATGAAATTAGAAAACTTGCTGAAGAAAGTAAACTGACAACATTAGAAATAGATAAAATTTTGAAAGATATTAAATCAGGAATAGATTCTGTAGATAAAGCAACAGAAAATACGGTTTTAATTGTAACTGAAGTTTCATTAAAAGGAGAAGACGTAGAAAAAGATTTTGTTGAAATAATCAATAAAATAAATAACGTAAATTATAAAATAGAAAACCTTACTGCTATCAGCGAACAGCAAAGCGCTTCAAGCCAAGAGATTTCAGGTGCAATTGATAACTCTACTAAAGCTATGGTTGAAATAAGCAATCAAATAGAAAAAATAACAAATTCAATTTTTGAACAATCAGAAAATTCAAAAAATATTAAATTTACATCAGATAAATTGGCAAATATGAGTAACAGCTTAACAGAAGTGCTTCAAAAATATATAATATAAATCAACACATAAAAATAGAGCGTTTAAGCTCTATTTTTTTATCTTTATTATACTCAAAATATAAGGAATTAACGTTAATGACAAAAATGCACAAACCGTCATAGAAATAAACATTAAAACAGAAAAATATACGTGACTTGTTAAAGGCGAAAATAATAAAGTTGAAAAACCAAGACCTAATCCTAAAGTATGTGCTATTATTGGTGTTGATACATATTTAAAAGCTTTTTTTAAAGCTGCTTCTTTATCAGATGTTTCATTATAAAAAGATTTATATACTGAAAGAAAATGTATAGCATAATCTATTCCTACTCCTATAGCAATAACAGAAATTATACTTGTTATTAAGCTCAATTCAAAACCTGAATATCCCATAAAACCAAACAAAGTAATAAGACTTACAATCAATGGAAGCAGAGATAAAATTGCCAATTTTAAATTTTTTTGAACGATTAACATTAAAATAAATATTATTATTGACGCCAAAATAATGGAAATCATCTGATCAAAAAATATTCTATCATTCATCTCTTTCATTACAAGAGGAACTCCTGTTAATGAAAGGCTAAGATAATTATGTTTTATTTTATTTATTTCATTTTCAACCTGATTTAAAGTTTTTGCACTTATATCTGGAGGATAAACTAAAATTTTTGACACTTTTTTTTCTCTATTTATGAAAGATTCCAATGGATTAACTTTAAAATTTAATAAGTTATTATATATAAGGTTTATAGTCAAAATAGAACGTGGATATTCTATTTTATCTAAATTAAAAGCGTTCTTATTTATTATAGCAATAAAATCATACCCCGAAACAGTTTTAGATATACCATCAATTTTTTCAATTTCTTTTTGAATATTTATTATTTCTAAAGCATTATTTGTATTTATAGGATCTATTTCGCTTTCTATTAATAATAATAAAGGCAATGCGGAACCATAAATTTTATTAATTTGTTCATTACTTTTATAAACAGTGGTAAAAGGCCTATGCAATTTCAGAAGGTTAAAGTCCGTATTTATTTTAATTATTCCCGGAATAAAAAATGAGCATAACAAAATAACAACAAAAATAGATTTTTTGTTTTGAAAACACATAAAAAATTTATCCAAAAAATTAAATGAAGTATTTCTTTTCGTTTTTAAATCTTTACAGAAAAAAATTAATAAAGGTATTAAAAACCAAGTTGAAAGTCCCGCCAAAGCTATCCCAATAGCAGCTAAAATACTCAATTGAAAAATTGCTTCCGATTTAATAACCGTCAAAGCTAAAAAACTGAAAACAGTAGTTAAAGTTGTTATTATCATAGGATTACCAACAATTTTAAACGTTTCATAAAGAGCCTCAATTTTAGTTTTACCTTCATCAAGTTTATCTATCACATGAGAAACAAAATGAAGACCATCAGCACTTCCCATAACTATTGTAAATAAAGGAATTATAGAAGTAATTATAGATAAATTTTTTATTATCCCTCCTATTAAACCTAAAGTTATAATGGAACTAACAACAGCTGGAATCAAGGCAATTAAAGTTGATTTTAAAGAACCTAGTTGAATTATAAAAATTATTAGCACTATAATTAATGCTATTGGCGGGAGAGTGAATAATATATATTTAATATAACCATAAATAGTTCTTTGAAGATATATTTGACCTGAAGCATAAAAGTCTAATTTTTCATCTTTAAAAACTTTATTTGTAAATACTATAACTTTATCAATATCTGCATTTTTTTCAGGTGTAATAATAAACGGACAATAAAAAAAACCATTTTCTTCAACTAAAGGTGTTAATTCTGAAAAAGAATCCATATAATTTAAAAAAATATGAAGATTATCTTCGTTAATATCTTTAATATTTATTATATTTAAACCATAAATTATATCATTTTGAACTGGAGAATTCACGTATTTTATCCCTTCAAAAATAAGTAATTTATTTGAAATTTCATTTATTTTTTTTATTCCCGAAATAGTTTTTGGATCAAAGTCTAATTTTGCAAGATAAAATATTTGTTCATCTGTTTCAAAAATTTCATTTATGTTGTTATATATTTCAATATACTCGGAATCAGAAGGCATGAAATTTGAAAATTCAGAATCAATTTCAATTCGCAAAATGCCTAAAATTGATAAAATAATTAAAGTCACAAGAGCAATTAAATATTTTTTTTTGTTTAATTCTATATTCTCAAGAAATTTTTTCATTAGATTTCCTCCGTAATATTTTTTAAAATTAGATAATTTAAAACTTCCTCAAATTTTAAATTATCTTCATTTTTTCTTTTCGAAGGTCCTTTCACGTACTTTTTAGCTTTTCTCGATTTTTCATTTAAATATCTGTTCATTAAAAAGGTATTTATATTTAATTCAGTGAAAATAACTCCATCAAAATTTATAGGAAAAGCTCTTTTTGCTAAAGCCATCGTAAGAACTCCATAATCATTGCTTGCTACAATATCATTTGTTTCAGATTGATTTATTAACTCAAAATCTGCAACATCTTTACCACTAGAAACACGAATTATTTTAGCATAGTCAGAATCTAATTCTTGACTTTCGTTTATAAAAATTAAAACTTTTAAATTATATTTTTTTGCAGTTTCTATAACAATATTTTTTACTGGACAAGCATCTCCATCAACTAATATTTTCACAAATTCAGCCCCTTTTTTACTTTTCAACTTTTTTAATATAAATTATATCATAAAGTTACCTTTTTTTTAGTATTAATAAGAAAATTAGGAATATAAAATCATTAAAGTTTAAATGCCTCTAATTATATTTAAATATAAAATAAAAGACTTTAAAATTAATTATTTTTAATGTATAATGTTAATAAATGAGAGTCAATTCAGTCGTAAGATTTAACTATTATAGTGAAAAAAATCACCTATTTAGGAGGAAAATAAATGGACTTTTCTTTGAACGAACAACAAAAGATGGTAAGAAAAATGATGAGAGATTTTACAGAAAACGAAGTTAAACCTATAGCTTCTGAAACAGATGAAACAGAAATTTTTCCTGAAGAGACTGTAAACAAGATGAGAAAATATGGTTTATTAGGCATGACAGTACCAATTCAGTACGGAGGAGCAGGTGCGGATGAGTTAAGCTATGCTATTGCAGTTGCTGAATTATCTAGATATTGTGCAACAACCGGAGTTATTTTATCAGCACATAATTCTTTATCTTGTTGGCCTATATTAGCTTATGGAAATGAATATCAAAAAGAAAAATTTTTAAAGCCATTAGCAACAGGAGAAGTTTTAGGAGCATTTGCTCTGACAGAATCAAATGCCGGAACTGATGCAGGTGCCCAACAAACAACAGCTGTACTTGATGGTGATCATTATATAATAAATGGTTCAAAAATATTTATAACAAACGGCAGTAAAGCCGGTATTTATATAATCTTTGCAATGACAGATAGAAGTGCTAAAACAAGAGGCATTTCTGCTTTTATAATTGAAAAAGGAACACCCGGTTTTTTTATAGGAAAAATTGAAAGAAAAATGGGAATAAGAGGTTCAGCTACTGCTGAATTAATATTTGAAGACATGAGAATCCCTAAAGAAAATTTATTAGGAAAAGAAGGGCAAGGATTTAAAATCGCTATGCAAACTCTTGATGGCGGAAGAATAGGAATAGCTGCTCAAGCTTTAGGTATTGCTGAAGGTGCTCTTGATGAAACAATAAAATATATAAAACAGAGAGAACAATTTGGTAGACCTATAAGTCAATTTCAAGCTGTTCAGTTTAATATTGCAGAAATGGCTACTAAAGTTGAAGCATCTAGACTTCTTGTACACAAGGCTGCTAATGCGAAACAACAAAATGTTCCTTATTCTAACTATGCCGCTATGGCAAAATTATTTGCTGCTGAAGCTGCTATGGAAGTTACTACAAAAGCAGTTCAACTTCATGGAGGTTATGGATATACAAAAGACTACCCGGTTGAAAGAATGATGAGAGATGCTAAAATTACTGAAATCTATGAAGGAACTTCTGAAGTTCAAAAAATGGTTATAGCAGCAAATGCAATTAATAATTAATCAACGGGAGGAAATATGATGAATATAATTGTTTGTATTAAACAAGTTCCAGATACTACAGAACTTAAAATAGATCCTGTAACAGGAACTTTGATAAGAAAAGGTGTTCCAAGTATTATGAATCCAGACGATAAAAATGCTCTTGAACAAGCTCTTTTAATTAAAGATACAGTAGAAAATGCAAATGTAACTGTTCTTACTATGGGTCCTTCTCAAGCTACGGAAGTTTTAAAAGAAGCTTTAGCAATGGGTGCTGATAGAGCAATTCTTTTAAGTGATAGAAAATTTGGTGGTGCTGATACTTGGGCTACTTCAGAAACAATTTCAGCTGCTATTAAAAAAATAGGAAATTACGATATAATTTTTGCAGGAAGACAAGCAATAGATGGAGATACAGCGCAAGTTGGCCCTCAAATTGCTGAAAGATTGAACATTCCTCAAGTTACTTATGTTAAAAATTTTAAGATTGAAAATGACAAAGTTGTTGTTGAAAGATCTTTAGAAGATGGTTATGAAGTTATTGAAGTTCAAATGCCAGTTTTACTAACAGCGATAAAAGAACTTAACGAACCGAGATATATGAGCATTAATGGAATTTTTAAAGTTTTTGGCGAAGGAAAAGAAGTTACTGAAACTTGGGGAGTTGATGATATCGAAGTTAATCTTGATCATATAGGACTTAAAGGATCTCCTACTCAAGTTAAAAAGACTTTCACTCCTGAAGTTAGAAGTAAAGGAGAAATGCTAGAAGGCGATGCAAATACTATCGCAAAAAATTTATTGTCGAATTTAAAAAGTAGACATATAATATAAAAGAGGTGAAGACATGCCAAAAACGGATAATAATATTGAATACAAAAATGTATGGGTATTTGCTGAACAAAGAGATGGAAAATTAATGGATGTTTCTCTTGAACTTTTAGGAGAAGGAAAAATATTAGCAGATAAATTAAATCAAAAAGTATGTGCTGTATTACTTGGTGAAAATTTGCAAGAAATGAGCGAAGAATTAATAGCTTATGGAGCAGATATCGTTTATGTTTGTGATGATAAAAATTTAAAAAACTATACTACAGATGTTTATACAAAAGTTATTACATCGATGATTAATGCTTATAATCCTGATATATTTTTAATAGGAGCTACTCACATTGGTAGAGATTTAGCACCTCGTATTTCTGCGAGAGTAAATACTGGATTAACTGCTGATTGTACAAACCTTGAAATTGATGAAACAGATAAAAAGCTACTTCAAACAAGACCAGCATTTGGCGGTAACATTATGGCTACTATTATTTGTCCTAATCATAAACCCCAAATGGCTACTGTAAGACCTGGTGTTATGGAAAAAAATAAAAAGAATGATTCAAATATTGGAGAAATTATTGATTTTGAAATTAACCTTGAATTAGAAGATATCAAAACTAAAATTTTAAAAACAGTAAAAGAAAAAAAGAATAATATAGATATTCAACAAGCTGAAATAATTGTTGCTGGTGGTAGAGGTGTTGGTAACAAAGAAGGATTTGATTTATTAAAAAAACTTGCCGATAAATTAGGCGGTGTTTTAGGAGCTTCAAGATCTGCTGTTGATAATGGTTGGATAGATCACTCTCATCAAGTTGGTCAAACAGGAAAAACAGTTAGACCTAAATTATATATCGCATGTGGTATTTCAGGAGCTATTCAACATATTGCTGGAATGCAAGATGCTGAGTGTGTAGTTGTAATAAACAAAAATAAAAACGCGCCTATTTTCAAAGTCGCAGATTATGGAATTGTTGGAGATTACAAAGAAATAGTAAATAGCATTTTAAAAATTTTAGAAAAATAATATAAAATTATGGGCATCCAAATGGATTGCCCATAATTTTATTATACCCCCTATTAAACACTTTCAAAAACTTCTAACAAAGTTTCATTATATGAAACTATTCTTACTATTATTTTTTGATTTCTCAATATTTCAGCATCTTTTTCAAATTCCAATACTTCTTTTCTGTACATTTCATTAGCCTTTAAAATAGGCTCTTCAGGAAGTCTATACGCATAAGGCATTAAAAGAACTATTACTTTAGAACTTCTCGACCTTGCCTTTATCAACTCTTGAATAATTTTACCGTTTAAATACATTGAAATTATAATTACAGTATCTTCAAGAGTCAATTTTGAGACCATACTTTCAAAAACTTCTGAAAACGATATTTTTGCATTATCTGCACCTTTTATATCTGAAAATAAATTATAATAATTTTCATAATATCTGCTTTTTTCATGAATCACATTTTCACCATTTACAGTCAATCTTATCTCTTCGTTTCTTTCCATAACATCTTTTATTATTGCTAAAGTTGCAAATATTGAAAACTCTTCGTATTTTTTTCTCATTTCTTGCCATATGTAATTATTTATTACCGAGTTTTCTTCTATATTCAAATCAAGAAATATATACACTTTCCCTGTTGAAGTATAAGAATATTTTTTAACCATCAACTCATCCATTTTGGCACTCAATTTCCAATGGATTTTATTCATCGGCTCATTATTATACTCATTTATTTTTTCTATATAAGTATTATCTTCAAGAACCATATACTTACTTATAACTTCCGGTATCAATTTTTTTAATTCTTCCTTTTTAAATGCTGCAAAAACATTTTCTGGAAGAACTTTTATTTCTTTATCATTTTTTAATTCTTTAGAGAAGCTGTAAAGACCAAGTGAATCTTCATATGATATTGAACCATTGTTTATTTTGTGTTTTCCCCTTTTATCAAAAAAACAATTAAAAGCTACTTTCATTCTACTATTTTTTTTACTAGTTACTATTCTTGTATGAGGAAAAATATTATTTACATTATTGGCTGGAAATACTTTTATTACTATATTTTTTTTTGAATTATTTTCTAATTCAACGTAAAATTCATTTCTTTCTTTTCTGAAAACTTTACTCGTAAAAAAATATGTTGTAGCATTTATTTTTTTAAACACTTTATAATCAATAAAATATTTTATCCAAAATATCGCAGCAAAAATAATCAATATTACAGAATATTTGTTAAACACTATAAGATTTAAAACGATCGCTGATATCGTTATCCACTTCAAACGTTCATAATCTAGTTTCATTTTACCACTTCAGTTTCATCCATAAGTTTTTTAATTATTTGAATTGAACTTACTCCTTTTATCTTTGATTCAGGTTTTATTATTATTCTATGAGACAAAACACTTGCGGCAAGATCTTTAATATCGTCAGGAATTACAAAATCTCTTCCCTTTATTGCTGCATAACCCCTAGATAATTTCATAAGTGATATACACGCTCTAGGACTCGCTCCAACAAGAACATCTTTATCTTTTCTCGTTTTACTTACAAGCTCTACAATGTACTGTTTAACTTTTTCAGTTATTCTTACTTCATTCAAATATCTTTTAGCAGCTATATATTCTTCTACACCTATTACTGGAGCTATATTTTCTATAGGATGAACTTTTTCTTGAGATTCGAGCATTTCAATTTCTGATTTCAAATCCGGATACCCTATTTCCATTTTTATAGTAAATCTATCCATTTGGGCTTCAGGTAAAGGGAATGTACCTTCATATTCTACAGGATTTTGTGTAGCTATTACAAAAAAATTACCGCCAAGTTTATGAGTAATTCCATCTATAGATACTTGTTTTTCTGCTAACGCTTCAAGAAGTGCTGATTGAGTTCTTGGAGTAGCCCTATTTATTTCATCCCCTAAAAATATATCTGTAAATACAGGTCCTTTTTTTAATATAAATTCAGCCTTGTTTTTATCATAAATATATAATCCAGTTATATCAGAAGGAAGCAAATCTGGTGTAAACTGTGATCTTTTAAAATCAAGTGAAAGACTTTTTGCCATAGCTCTTGCTAAAATAGTTTTTCCTGTGCCTGGATAATCTTCAAGTAAAACATGGCCTTCTGAAAGCATTACAGCAAAAAACATTTCAATCTCTTGATTTTTTCCTTTTATAACTTTACTCACGTTATCTACAAGTCTTTTAGAAATATCTTTTATCATAATTTTCCACCTCTTGTTTTATTAATAAAAACTTCATTGACTATTATAACATATCAAAACCTTTAGCTTCAATCAAAAAATAATAATATAAATAACTTTTACAAAAGGATACGCGGAGGCAGTTATTGGGATAATACAGCTTACATCCTTGTAGGAAAACATGATATTAAAAATCCTTCTCATGCCGTAGACATTAGCAAAGGATTTCGTCTTGCAAAAGATGTTAATTAATTTTTTCTTTTTACTTTAGAACTTTTTATTTTGGATAAACAAAAATAATTTTTTGAAACACAATTAAATACTATTTTATACAAAACTACAGAAAAATCATCCTTCAACAAATGTTGAAGGCTTTTTAATTATTTTGTCAGTAATTTATCTTTCAATCTATTATTTATCAACAAAATTAATTTACCCTAAAAAAATTAGTTATTTTATGATAAAATTAATATATTCATTAATTTTATTTTCAGGAGAAAAAAATGACTAATAGCAAAATTACAGAAAAAGATTATTTTTCATATTTAAAAAATATAGAATTTATTAAAAAAATAGAAGAATACAAAAACATAAAAATAGGCAAAATAAATGATTTTATAGGTTCGGGAGAAATCATAATTTTTTCATTTGATTGTGAATATGAATGCATAATTTTTAAAAATGTCTCTACAAAATATTATGTTAATTATAATAGATTGTTTTCTTCACATAATGATATTTTAGAATGTTCTTTTTGTACCGAAGGCGAGTATAAACTAAACATCAATTTTTCGAACAAATCACATTGTTTAAATAAAAATAAATTTTGTATTTTTTATATGCCAGAAAAATATAAAAATTTTAAAATGATTTATAATAATTTTAGTTCTTTCTCAATAGTTTCAAAATTCAATTTTTTATCAAAGAAAAAAAATAATACACCTTTTAATAAAAATATTATTAAAGGATTAATTTCAAACTCAAAAAATTTTTATATAGATAATTTTTTATTGATTGATTCATACAATAAAACGATGAATAAATATTTAAATTTTTTAATTCATAAAAATTTCGAGAGTTTATCTCTAATAAAAGATGAATTAATAAATATCTATAAATCATCTCAATTAAATAAAGTTTTTTTCGAAACTTCTGTTATGACAGGAATAATAAATTTGATTACTAATAATTTAGATTCTCCGCCTTGTTTAAAAAACTTGAATCACGAATTTGATATAAGCTCTTATAAAATACAAAAATATTTTAATCAATACTTAAAAACTTCTTTTTATGATTTTATAAAATTAAAAAGAGTGGAAAAAGCCAAAATTTTATTAAAAAATAAAAATTTATCAATTGCTCATATCGCTTTGGAAATAGGCTATGAAAACCCAAGTAAATTTTCTAGTATGTTTAAAAAACATACTAATATTTCTCCAAATAATTATAGAAATATATTTTCAAAAGATTAATAAAAAAAAGCTTTTTTTGATTTTTGGAGTAGAAAACTCTATTTTTTTTTATTATAATTATATTTAGTTAAAAAAATTAGACTATACTAATTTTTTTAACTAAAAAATATATGAGGTGATTAGAATGTCGAAAAAAAATGATTTCAATAGAGAAATTCAAAAAAAATTCATTTTAAATGAAAATCTTTGGAAAGTAATGTGGAAACTTTCTATCCCAGCTATTATAGCTATGGTATTATATGGTTTAAACACAGTTTTTGATGCTATTTTCGTAGGAAGATTTGTTGGAGAAAATGCCCTTGCCGGAGTATCTTTAGCTTATCCATTAACTCAAATATCACTTGGTTTAGGTTCATTAATAGGAGTAGGTGCAGGTTCTGCTATGAGTATAGCTTTAGGTTCAAACGATAAAATAACTCAGAAAAAAATTTTAGGAAATGTAAATTATTTATCCATAATATTTACTATTATTTATATGATAATAGGTTGGGTTTTTGCCGAGAAATTTATATTAATGATGGGTGGGAAAGGTGAAGCGGTTATTTTTGGTGTTGAATATTTCAAAATAACAATTATAGGAACATTTTTTTGGATTCACGGATTAGCTTTAAATATGATAGTTCGCTCAGAAGGCAAAATGAAAACAGCCGCTTTAATAATGGGAAGCGGCCTTATTATAAACATTATAGCTAATTATGTTTTTATAACAATATTAAATTTTGGAGTAAAAGGTGCTGCATGGGGAACTAATTTAGGAATGTTTATTTATAGTATTTTGGGAATAATTTATTTTTCAGGAAAGAATGTCACTTTTGAATCAGAACCTTTAAAATTTTTTAGAAACAAAAAAATAATTAATAATATATTTAGCATGGGAATACCTTCTTTTATAATGTCAGTTATGACTGTTTTACAAGGAATTATAGTATTTAATGCTTTATCAAAATATGGTACTATATTTGATATCGCTTTTTACGGAGCCACTTATAGAGTATTCACATTTTTATTGACACCTATTTTTGGTTTAATGAGAGCATTACAACCTGTAACAGGTATAAATTTTGGGGCTAAAAAAAATTTAAGAGTTATAAAATCATATAAAGTTTTCTCAATATCTGGATTTATTTTCATGTTACCTTTTTGGCTTTTAATGATGTTTTCCCCAGAGTTAATATTGAAATTAATGATGCCAGATCAAATTTTCAGCCCCTATAATTTGATGAATTTTAGATTACTTATGTCAATAATTCCTGTTTTACCTATAATTTTTATTTCAATGACATTTTTTCCTGCTATAAATAAAGGGAAACCTGTTGCATTACTAGGAATAGCAAGACAACTTGTTTTTTACATTCCAGTTATGAAAATCTTTCCAATTTTTTTAGGCACACGGGGTATTTACTTAGGTGCTTTATTAATAGATTTAATAATAATAATATGGGCACTCATAATTTCTTTTAAAGAATTTAAAATATTAAAATCAGAAAAAGAATTAAACTTACAAATTGAATTTTAATATTTTAAAATTACTCATTAAAAATGTTCTCATTAATAATCAAATGAGAACATTTTTATTTAAAATTCAAAATAATTAATTTTAACAGAGAATCATTTAATTTTGAAATTTAAAAGTGTTATAATAAATTAGTGTTTAAAAAATAAAATACAGGAGGCTTTCTAAATGAGGGAATACAAATTTAAATATTTGGGCGGAAGACATTTTTATTCAAAAACTCCTTCGGGGCACGATATACACAGTGATTCTTCTATTGACAATGGAGGACATGACTGTGCCCCTTCTCCTATGGAGCTTATGTTTGCCGGACTTGCAGGATGTACCGGTATAGATGTTACGATGATTTTAGAAAAAATGAAAGTTCCTTTTGAAAATTTAGAAATTCGGGTACAACCTGAAGCAGTTCGTGGAGAAATAACAACTTACCCTAAAATTCATTTAATTTATGAATTTACCGGAAATGATTTACAGTTAAAAAAATTAGAAAGAGCAGTAGAATTATCACAAAACAAATATTGCACAGCATCTGCAATATTTAAAGGCGTTTCAGAAATATCTTATGAAATAATAATAAAATAATTTTTTTGGAGGGTATAAAATGGCTACTATGAAAGATATTCAATTAACAATTAAAAAAGCTAATGAAAGAATGAAAACAGTAAAAAATACCGTTGTTGTAATGAGCGGAAAAGGTGGCGTAGGAAAAACTACAGTGGCAGTTAATTTAGCTGTTGCTCTTGCTCTTGAAGGAAAAAAAGTAGGAATTATTGATATAGATTTACATGGTCCGGATGTTGTCAGAATGTTGGGCGGAAGAGATGTTTACCCTACTAAAGTTGGTGATGAACTTGTTCCACCAGAAGTAAATGGAGTGAAAGTAATTTCTATATCTCATTTTTTAAAAGAGGAAACTAACCCTATAGTTTGGAGAGGCCCTTTAAAAACAGGAACTATACTTGAATTTTTTTCTGAAGTCGCATGGGAAGATCTCGACTTTTTAATTGTAGATTGCCCTCCTGGTACAGGCGATGAACCTTTAACAGTTTTTCAAAATATCCAGAATATTTTAGGTGCGGTTATTGTTACAACTCCTTCAGTAGTTTCTCAAGATGACGTTGAAAAAGCAATTAATTTTGTAAAACTTATGAATCAAAAAACTTTGGGATTAGTTGAAAATATGTCTTATTACAAATGTTCAGATTGCGGTTCAAAACATTATATTTTTGGAAAAGATGGTGCGAAAAAACTTTCAGAAAAATATGATTTAGAATTATTACAGGAAATTCCTATAAATGAAATAATAAGAGAAAATTCTGATAAAGGTATGTCAAGTGCCTATTTTGGGAACAATGAAATAGTTTCACCATTTGTTTTATTAGGAAAGAAAATTATTAACAAATCTGTTGACTAAAAAATCGGGCGTAGCTTAATAGCACGCCCTTAATTAATTGGAGGAAAGAATATGAGAAAAAAATTTATTTTATCATTATTTTTACTTTTAATTACTATTATTCTTCCTATTCGCGTAACTTTTTTATTTTCAGCTGATGATGCCGAAAAAGTTGAATTTATAAGCGATTTTAACAACTTTATCCCAGATGAGATGGAAAAAACATTCACAGGTCTTTGGAGATATATAGCAGATCTGGAAGAAGGAATATATAAATATAAATTTATAGTTGATGGCGAAAAAACTATTGATTTTAATAATAGAAATATAGCTTTAAGCGATGGTCAAATTTATAACACAAGATTAGTCGAATCAATTTATTTTCCTAAAAAAGGTGATGCAAAAATAAAAACCATAACCCATCAATTAAACAGACGATATGTTAACCCTATCAAACACGGAGAAATATATATTTCGATAGAATTTGAAAAAAATGATGTTGAAGATGTTATTTTACATTCAAATGGAATAATACTTAATAAAGAACATATAATAACTCCAAATACTGAACTTTACAGATTCCATCTAAAAACACCTGCAGATATTTTTAAATATAAATTTGAAATTATAGATGGAAAAAGTATAATTTACGGTTACAGCAGTTCTCACGAATTTTTTGAATTTGATTTTAACCGACCTTCTATAAAATTATTTGATATTCCCGAATGGACAAAAGGAATTACACAATATCAGATTTTTCCTGAAAGATTTAAAAACGGCGATACTTCAAACGATCCTTTATTTTCAAATAATTGGAATGGGCCACATGATTTAAACTCTTTATTATTCGGGTTTTATGGCGGAGATTTACAAGGAGTTATAGATTCTTCAGATTATTTATACACTTTAGGAATAGAATCCATATATTTCAATCCAATATTTAAAGCGTCTACATCACATAAATATAACACGGAAGATTATTTCCAAATAGACCCTCATTTTGGCACAGAAGAAATTTTTGATGATTTATTGAAAACTTTCCAAGATAAAAATATAAAAATTATTTTAGACGGAGTTTTCAATCATACAGGAACAAATTTTTTTGCGATGAAAGAAAATTTTGAAAAACAAAAAGAGTCAAGATATTTAGATTGGTACGAAATTTTATCTTTTCCTATAAGAGAATCACCTCAAAGTTATTCGAGCTGGCACAATTATGCTTCTTTACCGAAATTGAACAATGATAACCCTGAAGTAAAAGCTTATATAAGTAAAATAATCGCTTACTGGATAGGCAAAGGAATTGATGGTTGGAGACTTGATGCAGTAGACCAATTACCAACAAGATATTGGTCAAATTTTATTTATCCCAATATAAAGTCTATAAACGAAGAAATAACTATAATAGGAGAATATTGGATAGATTCTACGCATTATTTTGAAGATCCTTCTTTTGATTCTGTTATGAATTATATTTTTAGAGATGCCATAATAGCTTATGCAAGAGGCGGCAGAGCTTTACCTTTTGTAAATTCCACTAATAATTATCTTCAAAAATACCCTCCTCAAGTACTTCACGGGTTATGGAATATTCTTGGATCACATGATACAGCCAGAATACTTACTGTTCTTGAAGAAGATGTAGAAAAATTAAAATTAGCGGTTGCCATTCAAATGACTTTTATAGGTTCTCCTATGATATATTACGGAGATGAAATTGGGATGACAGGAAACAATGACCCCTTTTGCAGAATTCCTTTTTATTGGGATGAAAATATGTGGAATATAGAAGTTTATGATTTCTATAAAACTCTAACAAATTTCAGAAAAGAAAGTAATGCTCTAAAAAAAGGATCGTATAACGTTTTATCAAACAATGGATGGATTCTTGCTTACGAAAGAATATACGAAGATGAAAAAATCATTGTAATTTCTAATTCAAGAAATTCAAAAGAATCATTTAATTTTGAATTAGGTGAAAATTACGTAGACATACTAACAGGAAATATATATAATCAAATAGAAACGCTTGAACCGTTAGAAATACTAGTTCTTTCAAATTCTTATAAAAAATATTAGCAATAATATTAATATTAAAACAAAAAAATTAGCTTAATAATAAAAAAAATTAAATTAAACCTTGACTTTTTTAAAAAATAATTGTATAATTTTAAAAAAAGATATAGGAGGAGGTTTTTTATGTTTATAATTGATATATTTGGTTTATTATTTTTAGGATTTCTCATGTTAATATTCTTTCCTATAGTATTATTAATACTAAAGCTTCTAGGTTCAGCCTTTGCTTTATTTGGAGGAATAATAGGTTTTATAATAATATTAGGAATAGCTTTTTTCTTGCTTCCAATTTTTTTCGCTTTATTATTTATAGCATTTTTTGTAATTGCAGGAATTTTTATATTAAAAAAAATTTTCAATTAAAAAAATCCGACTAAGTCGGATTTTTATTTAACTCAACACAGGAATTAAATATAACATAACAGAGAAAACATGACAAAAACTCCCTGCCATAACAAAAAGATGCCATAACGCATGATGAAATCTCATTTTTCTCCACATATAAAATATAGTTCCTACAGTATATAATACCCCTCCAAGAGCTAAAAGAAAAATTCCATTTTCATGAAAATTAGCTTTCAAATCAGAAAAAACAAAAATTATTGTCCAACCCATAGCAATATAAATCAAAGTTGAAACTACCATGAATCTTCTAACAAAAAAAGCTTTGAAAGCTATCCCAATAGCTGCCATTCCCCATATAACCCCAAAAAGAGTCCAACCTACAGGCCCTCTTAAAGCCGTTAAAGTAAAAGGCGTGTAAGTCCCTGCAATTAATATATAAATTGCAGAATGGTCAAGAATTTCAAAAACATACTTGGCTTTTTTGTGAGTCAATGCATGATAAATAGTTGATGCCGTGTAAAGAATTATCAAAGAAGACCCAAAAATAGCCGACCCAACAACATGTGCAGCAGTCCCCTTAACAGCGGAAAAAACAATCATCAAAACTAATGCCGCTATACTAAAAACACCAGCTATACCATGTGTAACAGCGTTAGCAATTTCTTCCGCTTTATCGTATCTTTCAATGTTTTCAACATCCACGTTTACCCTCTCCTTTACTAATAGATATTCTTATTCAGTAAATTATATCACAAGAATTTTTAAAATAATATATAAAAGTTGGTCAGGAAAATCAAATAATGTTTAATTGTTTAAATGGAAAAGTGTTTAAAATGATGTTTTTGGCAGTTTTTTATTATAATGGTTTGATGGTAAATATGGATTTTAAAGTTGGTCAGTAGACAGTTGGTCGGTTGGTCAGGAAAAACAAAGGTTCTATGTAAAAAAGTGTTGGTAAAAATTATTGATTGATTGATAGTTGGTTTTTGAAAAAGTTATTGAAGTTTATACATAATCTAAAAACTTTTTAACACGCTTCGCACTGTCATCTCGAATGACGTTTTTTGGAGGAGAGATCTGCGATCTTTATTTTTTTATTAAATTATTTCAAAACATAAAATCGCAAATTCGCAGATTTCTCCTCAAAAGAAGAACGCTTTTTCGTTCGAAATGACAAATTACATAATTTTCTTTTAATATTTATAAGTTTCAACTTTTTATAATTACCCACAAAATTCTTCATATAACCAAAACAAAAAATGTTTAATTGTTTAAATGGAAAAGTGTTTAAAATGATGTTTTTGGCAGTTTTTTATTTTATAATGCTTTGATGGTAAATATGGATGAAATAAAGTAGCGAGCAATTGAGAATTTTCGTCAAAAAAACAATTGAGCGAATCAAAAAATGCGTCAGAAAATAGCATGTCTGAGCGTAGCGAGTTTGCTATTTTTAGCAATT
>Ga0334888_1001897_pt1 | contig 24843 bp, 20 predicted proteins | sample GraSluR1_MG_FD_207227 | JGI IMG/M metagenome (GOLD analysis project Ga0334888, IMG submission 207227) | Sludge microbial communities from methane-producing bioreactor in Wageningen University, Netherlands - Granular Sludge_3_08-R1 | ecosystem: Engineered > Bioreactor > Anaerobic > Unclassified ...
GGCACATACTGGAACACTTCGACGTAGTTTTCCCAGCGCGGCGGATCAGGAATCCACACCGGCGGGAATCGATAGATCTCGTGCGGCGCCTTCAACGACGACGAGGCCAGCCAGAAGAAGGGCGTCAACATGGCCAAGCCGCCCAGGGTCAGCACCAAGTACGCAAAGAAGCGTCCAACCTGGGTTTGTTGTTTTATGCCCATGATGATCACTTCCCTTCCGTCTCGTAATAGACCCACTTTCTCTGGCTGTAGAAGAGCAGCCAAGTGAGCAGCATGATCACGACGAACAGCACCCAGGCCATGGCGGAGGCATAGCCGTTGCGGAAATAGCCGAAGGCGTTGCGGAACATGTAGAGCACATAAAACAACGCCGCGTTGTTCGGGCCCGCCGATGAAGCCGAGGGCTGGGTGACAAACAACACGTAGGCCACGCCGAACACCTGGAAGCTGCCGATCACGTTGATGATCAGTTGAAAGAAGATGATCGACGATGTCATGGGCAGAGTGATATTGCGAAACTTCGCCCACGGCCCGGCCCCGTCAACCTCGGCCGCTTCATACAGCGACGGCGAAACGCCTTTGATCGCGGCCAGAAAGATCAGCACCGTATTGCCCAGCCCCCACAGGCTGATGAATACCAGCGAGGGGATGATCCAATTCGGATCGGTCAGCCAGCGCGGCGAGGGCAGCCCCATCACTTTGAGCGGATAGTTGACCGGGCCGAACTCCGGATGCAGCGCCCAACGCCAGATCACTGCACTCGCCACCACCGGCACCACCGAAGGCAGATACCACATGGTGCGATAGATGTTGATGCCGCGAATGTTGCGCGCCATCAACATGGCAATCGCATACGAGGCGATAAGCGCGCTGGGCACAAACAGCGCCACATAACGCAGCGTCACCTCGATGGAGCGGATCCACAGATCATCGGTCACCAGCTTCTGATAGTTCGCCAGCCCAATCCAGCGCGGGGCCGAGATGATGTCGTAGCTTGTGAAGCTGAGCGCCAGGCTGGCAACCACCGGGCCGAGATGGAAGAACAAGAAACCCAGCAGAGCCGGAATAATGAAGATCCAACCCCAGAAGGTCTCCTCGAAGCTTAATCGCTGCCAGAAGCGCGGCTTGGGGGCCGGTCTGACAGCCGTGCCGGGAACTGCAGTTGTTTGCATAGGTCCACCCGCCATCCCAAAGGCGGAGGATGCGGCCGGCGCGGGTCGCATCCTCCGCCCACAGGTCTAGGAAATTTCACCCGTTTCCAGAATCTGCTCAGACCCGGCGCGAACCTCTGCCGCCACGTCCTCCCAGCGCACCTCACCCAGCCATAGCCGGTCCAGGTAGGGGCCCCAGTAGTCGAGCAGAACCTGATACCATCCGCCGAAGTAGGAGCCGATGGTGTCGCCCGGCCAGCGGAAGGTCTCCTCGTTCTCGAAGGCGTCGTAGAAGGCCTGCCGATCCGGCTTGGCCGGCAAGTCGTCGTCGTTGAGGAAGTCCTCGCGCAGGTCCTTGCGAATAGGCTGCTGCATGCCCAAGTCTACCAAGATCTTCTGACCGTCCCGGCTGCACGTGGCGAAGAAGGTGAAGTCATACGCCTCTTGCGGGTGCTCCGTGTCGCGGTAGATGCACAAGGGCGAGTAATGGCCGTAGGAGACCCTGGTCTTATTGTAGGGAACCTGGAAGGTGCCCCAGTTGATGCCGGCGTCGTTGATGCGCCCGATCATCCATGCGCCCAGATGGTTCATCGCCACTGTGCCGGCCTGCAGCGAGATTTCGCCCGCCGCCTGGTAGGCCGGCGAAGGCGCCACATAGTGCTTCAGGCCTAGGTCGGCCAGCCAGTTCATAGCCTCGATGAACTCGTCCGAATCCATGGGCATGGTGCCGTCGGCGGCAATGATTTCGGCGTTGTTGGCCCACATATAGGTCTGGCGACCGTGGCCGGTGTCGGCAAGGATGCCGTACTGCTTGACGCGCGCCGGGTCGAAGCCGGGATCATTGGGCGTGTTGTCGTCCAGGTCCAGGGTCAACTGCTTGCCCAGTTCGATCCATTCATCCCACGTGATCCACACGGACGGGTCGGGATGGGGGATGCCGGCGGCGTCGAACATGTCCTTGTTGTAGCCGATCAACATCGAGCCGCTATCCCAGGGCAGGCCCCAGCGTGCGCCGTCATAGGTTTGGGCAATCCACACGTTCGCCACGAAGTCGTCCTCGTTGAAGTCGTCATCGGCTTCGAGGAACGGTTCCAGGTTCATGGTCAGCCCCTTGCGAGTGAGGGGGCCGGTCGTGCGGTTGGCGTCAAACCAGATGTCGGGCGCAGTGCCGGAAGAGACCATGAGCAAGAGCGCTTCCTGGTGGTTGGCGCCCGCCACCGCATTGATCTCGAACTCGATTTCTGGGTGCGTCTCCCTATACAGGTTCATCTGCGTGGTCATCACGTCTTCGATGAACTGCCCGCCGCGGTTGAAGAAACTGAGCGTCACGCCTTCTCCGGCAGGCGCAGCTTCCCCGCCGCTTGGCGCTGCCGCCGGTTGCGGCGCCGCACATGCCGCCAGCGCGGTGAGGGCCGCGCTGCCCGCCGCCAAACGCAAGAACCCGCGCCGGCTCACCTTACTGCTTGCCATACCGTCCTTCTCCTTTCCTCTCAATCACGAACACGAAAGTTTCTGAGCCGGCTTACCCGACCTCCGGCAAACCGGGCAACAGCCAAAACGCCCGCAATGGGAAATTCGCCATTGCACAGGAAATCGCAATACAGCGGCGCAACGCGCGCCGGCCTACTATTTGGCTTTCAAGGGTGCGCTGTCAGGAAGCAATGCGCGCCAAGGTACACGAAACGACTGTCTGGATCGGATATTTATCTCAGCCTGTGCGCGCCTCCTTTCGTGATCGGGCGAACGTGCCGATAAAGGCGCCTGTCGCCGAAAACTGCGCCGGCGACCGCGCCGAGCTGCCCTAGAAACCGTCTCCCGGCGCGGCGGAATTGCCGATCGCGGCCCCGCGCGCAGGCAGGCGTCCCATGTAACGCGAGATCTCCTGCGCGGCGTACACCACGCGCGACGAGAGATCCGGCAACCGGGCGCCCAAAATCTCCGGGTTGCTGCCCGAAACGCTGCATGCAGCGATGACCCGCCCGCGACGGTCGAAGATAGGCGCGCCGATGCAGTAGTAGTTGGCTTCGTGTTCGCTGCGGTCGATGGCATAGCCGCGGGCGGCGGAAGCGCGCAGTTCGCGCAGAAGTCGGGCCGGCTCGACGATGGTGGAATCCGTGAAGCGCGGCATGCCCGCCCGCGCCAAGATCGCCGTGACTTCCTCCGGTTCCAACGCGCTCAGTATGGCCTTGCCCACCGAGGTGCAGTGCAGGTGCACACGGTCGCCGACCGCGCTGCGCGCCCGCAGCCGGTCCGAGGATTCGACGGCGTAGATATAGAGCGCATAGTCGCCGTCCAGCACGGTGAGATAGACCGATTCTCGGCAGGCTTCGGCCAGCGCGCGCAACAGGGGAGCGGCCACATCGCGCAGTTCGACGTTGATGCGCACGGACTGGGTCAGCGCGATGATGGCCGGCCCCAGCGCATAACGCCCATCCTCGCGCTTTTCGACATAACGACGGGAAGCCAGCGTGTTGAGCAGGTTATGCGTCGTGCTCTTGGGCAGTTCCATCCGCTCGCTGATCTCGGCCAGCGTAAGCCGCGGTTCATCCGGGCTGAACACCTCAAGGATATCGATAGCCTTGAGCACCGAATGGATCATGACAAGTTCCGATCAAACAGAGTATACGGGGAGCAGGAACGTCATCCCACATCATGGAACGACATTCCAAGGCGAGAATACAACGATTCACACGCGCTGTCAACCCCCAATTTTCCGTCTCTTTTCAGTCCTGCTTTCGGCCCCCCACGCGCGATAGTTGACGCCGCCCCCATTTTTCCTATACTGACAGATACACGCCTGCCCGCGGCTTCACGCCGCAACCCGAATCGCCCATTCCAGCTTCATGTCCCAACCCGGAGAGGCACAGCCATGCTACCCACCAAGATCGTCGTTATCGGGGCCGGCAGCGCCAGCTTTGGCCTCAATACCGTCGCCGCGCTCTTGCGCAGCGACCGGCTGCGCGGCAGCCACATCGCGCTCGTCGACCGCAACTCGGAAGCCCTAGAGCCGATCGCCAATCTCGCCCACCACATCAACCGCGAGTGGGATGCACAGATGACGATCAGCCAGCACACCCGCCACGTCGACGCGCTCTACGGCGCCCGCTTCGTGGTCTCGGCCATCGAAGTCCCCCCGCGCGAAGCCCTGTGGCGCTCCGACTTCGAGTTGACGCTTAAACACGGCCTGCGCCAGCCCTACGCCGAAAACGGCGGCCCCGGCGGCTTCGCCCACGCCCTGCGCAACATCGGCCCCGTGCTCGAAATCGCGCGCGATATGGAAGAAATCTGCGCGGACGCCTGGTACATCAACTACACCAACCCCATGGTGCGCATCTGCGACGCTATTACGCGCTACACGCGCATCAAGACCGTGGGCCTGTGCCACCAGATCTACGAAGGCTACGGCATCATCGGCTATCTGCTCGCCGATCGCCTGGGCATCGAGGTTCCGCCCGGTCGCATCAGTTCGGACGCCGACCCCAAGTACATCCCCAACATGCATGCCCTCATCAAGCAAGCTGTACCGCGCATCGAGGTCAGAGCCGCCGGGCTGAACCACTTTACCTGGGTGCTGGACGTGCACGACCGGCGGACGGGCGAAGACCTCTACCCGCTGCTGCGCGAACGTCTGCGCGCCGCACCGCCCGACTTCGAACCGCTCACCCGGCGCGTCTTCGACGTCTTCGGCCTCATGCCCGTGCCCGGCGACCAACATCTTTGCGAATACCTGCCCTGGCTGAGCGACCAGACCGCCAAGCCGTGGGAGAAGTACGGCATCAACCTCTACGACTGGGAAACGCTGGCCGCACAGCGCGAAGAAAGGCGCAGCGAGATCGTACAGATGGCAAACGGCCAAATGAGCATCGACGGGCTGCGCGCCGCCGACAGCGAAGGCGCACTAGAGGTGATCGAATGCGTGGCGGGCGGCGGCGAACACTATCACCTGGCCGTCAACCTGCCCAACCGCGGCGCCATCCTAAACATGCCCGTAGACGCCATCGTCGAGACGCCCGGCGTCATGAGCGGCGCAGGCGTGCATGCCGTGAGCGTCGGCGCGCTGCCGGAAGCGATTGCCGAGCTTTGCCGCCGCGAGTTGGCCGTGGTGCGCCTCAGCGTCGACGCCGCGGTGCACGGCGACCGCCAGGCCGCGCTGCAATGCCTCGCCCTCGATCCCCTCATCCGCGACCTGGACATGGCGCAGCACATCTTGGACGATTACCTGGAGACCTACCGCGAGCACCTGCCCCAGTTCTGGCAGTAGCCTTGTCGTCCGTTTTTGGCGGCATTGCCTGCCGCCGCCATCCATTACACGTCTGTTTACAGAAGTGTTTACAGAAGGAGCGCTCTCATGCCATTCGGCCCCATCGACACAACGTCCAGCTCCTACGCCCATTGGCGAGCCATTCCCCTCGACGGCTGCACCTTCGCCGAAGGGTTCTGGACACAGCGCCAGCACATCAACCGCACCGTCAGCCTGCGCCACGGTTACCGCCAACTCGAACGCCACGGCAACTTCAACAACCTGCGCCTGGCCGCGGGCACAGGCACGGGCGAATACCGCCGGCCCGTCTTCATGGATTCTGACGTCTACAAGTGGCTCGAAGCCGTGGCCTATGACCTCGCCGCCGCGCCGGACCCGGAACTGGAGCAGATGGCCGCCGCCGCCATCGACCTCGTCGCCGCCGCGCAGATGCCCGACGGCTATCTCGACTCGTACTGGCAGGTGGTCGAACCCGACCGCCGCTGGACCGACCTCGACCACGGCCACGAGCTGTACTGCGCAGGACACCTCATCCAGGCCGCAGTCGCCTTCTACCGCGCCACCGGCCAAGATCGCCTGCTGCGCGTGGCCCAGCGCTTTGCCGACCACATCGACATCGTGTTCGGCCCCGGCAAACAACAGGGCACGCCCGGACACCCCGAGATCGAAACCGCGCTGGTCGAACTGTATCGCACCACGCACGATCGTCGCTATCTGGACCTCGCCGCCTACTTCCTGGGCCAGCGCGGCCAGGGCAAACTGCGCGGCATCCACCGCAACGTCGGCCCCGAATATCACCAGGACCGCGTCTCCGTGCGCGAGACCGATGTCGTCGAAGGCCACGCCGTGCGCCAGCTCTATCTGACCGCAGGCGTCGCCGATCTCTATCTGGAAACCGGCGAACAGGCGCTATTGGATGCGCAACTGCGCCAGTGGCATGACTTCACTGCGCACAAGCTGCACGTCACCGGCGGCGCGGGGGCCCGTCACCAGGGCGAAGCCTTCGGCCAACCCTACGAACTGCCCAACGACCGCGCCTACTGCGAAACCTGCGCCCAGATCGCCAGCATCATGTGGAACTGGCGCCTGCTGCTCGCCACCGGCGACGGACGCTATGCCGACCTGCTGGAGCATACGCTCTACAACGGCTTCCTCAGCGGCGTTTCGCTGGACGGCAGCCGCTATTTCTACGTCAATCCGCTGCTCAGCCGCGGCGGCATCGAGCGTCCGGAATGGCACGGCTGCGCCTGCTGCCCGCCCAACGTGATGCGCCTGCTCGCCTCGCTGCACAGCTACTTCGTCACAACCGGCGAGGACGGCGTGCAGATTCACCAATACGCGCCCGCTGCGCTGCGCGCTGCGCTGCCTTCCGGCCGAGACGCGGCGCTGCGCATGGAAAGCGACTTCCCCTGGCACGGACGCGTCAAGCTCACCGTGGACGAGAGCGACGGATCGACCTGGACGCTGCGCCTGCGCATCCCCGCCTGGGCGAAGGGCTGGACGCTCCAGGTTAACGGCGCGTCGCAGCAGCCTGCAACAGAGCAAGGCTACGCCCCCGTCGAGCGCGCTTGGACCGCGGGCGACGTCGTCGAACTGGACCTGCCCATGCAGCCCGTGCTGCTGCAAGCCAGCCCGCGCGTCGACCCCACGCGCCACAGCCTCGCCATCCAACGCGGTCCAGTCCTCTACTGCCTGGAAGAGGCGGACCAAGAACCGGGCGTCAACCTGCTCGACGCGTGCATTGACCCCGCTGCGCCGCTGACCGCGACCTGGCAGCCGGAATTACTGGGCGGCGTCATAGTCGTCGAAGGCGCCGGTGCAGTCGTGGATCCAACACCCTGGGCGGACCAACTCTACCGGCCCTTCGGCGCCGTCCAAGAGACAAGCAGTCCCGCCAAACTGCGCGCCGTGCCGTACTATGCCTGGGCCAACCGCGGGCCGGGCGCCATGCGCATCTGGATCCCGCGCCTGAGCTAAGCGTACAGACGACCTTTCCGGTCGCCGCCTGACCTACAAACCACAACCTTCCGGGGAGCCATCAACTCCCCGGAAGACGCAAATATCGATAGGAGAACCGACACAAATGAACGCACTTGAAGCCATCCGCACGCGCCGCAGCATCCGCAATTTCACCGGCGACCCAATCCCGCGCCAGGACTTAGAAACGCTAATCGACGCCGCGCGCCTGGCCCCGTCCGGCCATAACGAACAACCGTGGGACTTCATCGTCGTCACCGACCGCGCCATGATCGACCAACTTAAGGTCGCGGCCGGTTGGATGGAGAAGGCCGGCGCTATCATCGCCGTCGTGCTCGACCCGTCGTCGCGCTGGTGGCTGGAGGACGGCTCCGCCGCCATCCAGAATATCCTGCTCGCCGCCCATGCCCTAGGCTACGGCGCCTGCTGGCTCGAAGGCTACACGCTGCCGCTGGAAGCCAAGTTCAAGACGCTGCTCGGCGTGCCCGAAGACAAGCGGCTGCTCACGCTCATCCCCATAGGCGTGCCCAAGGAGCGGCCTGAAAAGGAGAAGAAGCCCCTCTCCGCCGTGCTGCACTGGGAGACGTTCTAGGCGCTAGCCAGGCGATGTTGTAAGCGGGAAAAACGGGGTTGCCAGAGTCGGGAGACGCGGACTATACTAATCCTGCACAAAGACCGGTTGCCTGTATTGCAAAAACATGAACCGCCGGCCTGCGTTGGTTCGCTCCCTATGCCGCCCTGCACAGGCAACGTTGGCAGCCAAGAAACTCGCGGTCAGTCGTCTCGATAGTCTATGAGGAAGGGAGTCATACCAATGTCCCGCACTAAACGTCTATCCGTTATTACGCGTGCCGTGCGCATCGGCGCACTGACTGTGGCGGCCTTGCTCCTCATTGCCTGTGCTCCGCTCGCGGTCGCGCCCCAAGAAGCTGCCGAAGCCCCCGCCGCGGCAGGGCCGGTCGAACTGGTCTATCAGGATTGGGCCACCACCTGGTTCCCGCCTATGGTCGAAGAGATGATGCCCCTCTTCAACGCCGACCACCCGGACGTCAAAGTGACCTACGTGCCGCAGTCCGACGACGTTGACGTCAAATTGCTCGCCCAGATGGTGGCCGGCGACGCGCCCGATGTCATGTTCGGCTGCTGCACCTGGTTCCCGATCATCGCCCAAAAAGGCCAACTTCTGGACCTGCGGCCCTATGTCGAAGCTGACCTCGACCAAACGCTGATCGACGATTTCGACCCGGCGCAGTATAACGCCTTCTTCCTGCCCGACGGCACGCAATACGCGCTGCCCAAGTACAAGGGCGCGCTGGCCCTCTACTACAACAAGGACCTTTTCGATCAGTACGGCGTCGAGTACCCGCCGGCGGAAGGCTGGACGCTGGAGGAGTATCAGGCCGCGATGGAGAAGCTCACCATCGACACTGACGGAGACGGCGACACCGACATCTGGGGCAGCATGATCGACGTTGTCTCCGAAGACCGCACGCAGATGTACATCAACAACCACGGCGGCCACATCGTTAACCCCGACGATCCCACGGACTGCATGCTCGACGAACCCGAGGCGCAGGCCGGCTTGCAGTGGCTATACGACCGTATGCAGATCGACAAGACAATGGCGACTGCGCTGGACGTGGGCAAGGTTGGCACCCAGGCAGCGTTCATCAACGGACAGGTCGCCATGGTCGAAGACGGTTCCTGGGCGCTCAAGAACATCCTGGAAAACGCGCCGTTTCGCATCGGCATCGCTCCCTTCCCCGCCGGCCCTGCAGGCCGCGTTACCCTCGCCACCACCGACGCCTACGGCATCTGGAAGAACACGCCGCACCCCGATGAAGCCTGGGCCTTGCTGCAGTTCCTGCTAGGTGACGACTACGTACTGGCGCAGGCCAAGGCCCAGTTCCTCCAGCCGGCGCGGCTGTCGCTCGTCCCCGCGTGGGCGGACATCATCCGCACCGAATATCCGGACAAAACCGTAGACGTGGACATTGAGGCCTTTGCCGACGGTCAGGAAAAAGGCTATAGCGTTGTAGTCGAGACCTTCCTCAACCAGGGCGAAGCGCGTCCGCTGCTGCGCGAGTCGCTGGATCTGATCTTCACACTCGGCGAGCAGCCGGTCAGCTACATGGCCGATGTCTGCACCGAGATCGAAGCCGTCCAGACCGAATAACCGGCCGAACCGCTGACAGACAAGTACGCAGAGAACGCAGAGAAAAGCCACGAATTGCACGAATGATGGGGAGTTCCATCGCCATGACTCGTGCAATTCGTGGCGGCAATCGTTGGTTGCCGGCGCGTCATCGCTCTTCCAGGCGGAATGTCCATGCTGCACGGCGCGAGAACTCGACATAACGGAATCGCTTCGCGCGGCGGCCCCCGGCTTTCGCAGCGTGCGCGCGAAGAGATCGCCGCCTATCTCTTCATCTCTCCCTGGCTGATCGGCTTCCTCATCTTCACCCTAGGTGCGATGGTCTTCTCGCTCGGCCTCAGCTTCACCAAGACGGACCTGCTCACCTCGATCCGCTTCACCGGCCTCGACAACTACCTCGCCCTATGGGATGACCGCTTCGTACGCCAAGCCCTGAAGGTTACGACGCTCTACACCTTCACCACCGTGCCCGTAGGAACGGCCCTCGCCTTGGGCATCGCCGTGCTATTGAACCAGAACGTAGCCGTGCAGGGTCTCTTTCGCACGATCTACTACCTGCCGTCCGTGGTATCCGGTGTGGCCGTCGGCATTTTATGGCAGTGGATCTATCACCCTGAATTCGGGCTGATCAACGCCATGTTGGCCGCAATCGGCATCGACGGCCCGCGCTGGCTCTTCAGCCGCGAGTGGGCGCTGCCCGCGCTGATCCTCATGAGCCTGTGGGGCGTGGGCGGCAGCATGCTCATCTTCCTCGCCGGTCTGCAGAGCGTCCCCACCGAGCTATACGACGCATCACATGTGGACGGGGCCAACGCCTGGCGACGCTTCCGCCACGTCACCATCCCCATGCTCACGCCGACCATCTTCTTTAACCTGGTGTTGAGCATCATCGGCTCCTACCAGGTCTTTACCAACGCCTACGTCATGACCCAGGGCGGCCCCGGCAGCGCTACGCTTATGCTGGTGTTGCTGCTCTATCGCGTCGCCTTCGAGCAATTCAAGTTCGGCTATGCTTCGGCTATCGCCTGGCTGCTCTTCGGCATCATCATGGTCTTCACGCTGCTCGTCATCCGCAGCGCGTCCTTCTGGGTCTACTACGCCGGTGAGGAGCGCACCTGACATGCAGTCCGCTCGCCGTCTGCCCAGAGCCTGGCGTACGCCGGGCGGCGCGGCCCAACGCCTGGCGCTCTACGCGCTGCTCGTCGCCGGCGCCGCGGCTTTCGCCCTGCCCTTTCTATGGATGGTTTCGACCGCGTTTAAGCCGCCCTGGCAGGTCATGATCTTCCCGCCGCAATGGATTCCGGCGGAGATCTGGTGGCCTAACTTTACGGACTCCTGGGGCGCGCTGGATTTCGGCGTGTTCTACCGCAACACGATCTTCGTCACGGCGATGAACATTGCGGGCACGATCCTCTCGACCTCGCTGGTGGCGTTCGCCTTCGCCCGGCTGCGCTTTCGCGGGCGCGGCCCGCTTTTCATTCTGCTGCTCAGCACCATGATGCTGCCCAGCCAGGTGACGCTCATTCCGCTCTACGTGCTTTTCTCGCGCCTGGGCTGGATCAATACCTTCCTGCCGCTGATCGCGCCCGTATGGCTGGCCGGCGGACCGACCGGCGCATTCAACGTCTTTCTGTTGCGCCAGTTCTTCCTCACCATCCCGCGCGAGATGGACGACGCGGCCAAGATCGACGGGGCCGGCTATCTCGACATCTACGCGCGGCTGGTCATGCCCATGAGCGCGCCGGCCCTGGGCATCATCGCCATCTTCACCTTCACCAACAACTGGAACGACTTCTTCAACCCGCTGATCTACATCAACACAACCGACAGATATACGGTCGCGCTGGCCTTGCGCTTCTACCAGACGCGGCTCGACGTGCAGATGGGGCCGTTGATGGCGCAGAGCCTGGTCGCACTCGTGCCGGTGCTTGCGCTCTTTTTCTTCGCACAGAAGCGCTACGTGCAAGGGATCGTGATCACGGGCGTCAAGGGATAGGCAACGTTTCGCGCCGGATGTAGCGATCCCGCCCTACCCTTCGCATAGTCTACCGGCCTAAGCGGGCATTTTATACGGCGGCGGTCGTTGCCAAGCGCGTCCGGGTTTAGCGCTTGTTTTGGCGCATGTTGCAGCCGCCGCGTGCGGTTTGCCTTTTGCCGGCCTGCCAGTATACTCAAACACAGCTATGTTGCGAAACGCCCAATTTCGCGCGCCCTTTGCGACGCGTCCCTCTTTCTCTCTCGGAGACTCCATGCACTTCGATCTGCTCATCAAAGGCGGAACCGTCATCGACCCCGGCGCCGGCTTTCACGGCGATCTGGACGTCGCCGTCCGGCGCAACCGCATCGCCGCGGTCGAGCGCGACATCCCCGCCGCATCCGCCGCCAACGTCATCGACGCGGCCGGCCAATATGTCACGCCCGGTCTGGTCGACCTGCACACGCACGCCTATCACAGCGTCACCTACTGGGGCATTCACGCCGACCCCGTGGCCGCGCGCACCGGCGTAACGACCTGGCTCGACGCCGGCTCTGCTGGCGGGTACAACATCATGGGCTTCCGCGAGTTCATCGCGCAGCCCGCCCAGTGTCGCATCTTCGCCCTGCTCAACATCTCGTCCATCGGACTGACGGCGCCGACTTGGGAACTCGCCAACCTCAACTACTGCGACGTCGACCTCTGCTGCGCCATGATCGACCGCCATCGCGACCTGGTGATGGGCGTCAAGGCGCGCATCGACCGCGACACCACCGGCGCCAACGGCCTAGAGCCGCTGCGCCTAGCGCGCCAAGCCGCCGATCGCTGCGACTTGCCCCTCATGGTGCACATCGCCAACGGCCCGCCCGACGTGAGCGATGTGCTCGACCTGCTGCGCGCCGGCGATATCCTCACGCACTGCTCCACAGGCGGGACCATGCGCATCGTCGGCCCCGATCGGCGCATCCTCGACGCCGCGCGACGCGCCTGGGATCGAGGCGTGATCATGGATCTGGGCCACGGCGCCGGCTCCTTCTCCTTCGAGACCGCAGAGGCGTTGATTGCCGAGGGCTTCCGCCCGCATGCGCTCTCTTCGGACATCCACCAGATGAGCGTCCTCGGCCCGCTCTTCGACCTGCCTGCCTGCCTCAGCAAATTCATGGCGCTGGGTATGTCCTTTGCCGAAGTTATCGAGGCCGCGACAAGCCGCCCTGCCACCCTGCTGGGCATGCAAGATGAGATCGGCACGCTCCGCCCTGGCGCCTATGCCGACATCGCGCTTTTCGAGATTTTAGAGGGGGTTTTCCCGTTCTACGACGTGTCTATGGCACGCCGCGACGGCCGCGCGCTGATCCGCAACACGCTGACGCTGGTCAACGGCCGCGTGCTGCCGCGCCAGGCCGAGCCGCTGCCCGCGCCGTGGATGCCGCTGAACGATAGCCAACTCGAGTTGCGCGCACGCGGTCATACGCCCGGCGCGCTGGCCGCGGCAGGGCAGCGAACGTCCGGCTAGCCTATCCCCTTTCGGTTGCGAGGCGTCGCCTTGTATCAGCCGGCTGCCTGGGGACTCTCGCCGGGCAGCGGTTCGCCCACCGCGCGCAGTACGGAAAGCGGCCCGCTCTGGCGCAGCAGTTGCAGCCGAGCTTCGTCCCAGACCATGAACGACCCCGCATAGCCCAGGCCGTGGACTGCGATGCCTTCATAGGCGTCCTGGCTGCGAGGGATGACGAGCATCCATTCGCGCGTCGCCAAGAGGTTATAGGCGCGGCTTTGGCGCTCATCGTTGCCGCGCTCGATGCCTGCGACCTCCAACAGCGTCCAGTAGCGGTCCATTGTTCGTGCAGCCGCATCCCGCGGATCGGCCAGCCAGGCCGGGTCTAGGCGCACCAGCGCATGGGCAAAGGGAAAGACGGACGTCGCGCCGAACTCGCCCCGCCAGCGCACAGCGTCTAGCGCCGGCGCAATAGGCAGGCCGGTTCCGCCCGGTAAGAGGGGCAGCGGCACGTATTGCAGGTGCTTGTGGCGCTGGCTGGCGCCGGCCGTCTTGCCGCCGTTAAAGAAGGCCAGCCCCTCGAATTCGGCCAGGCAAAGGCACATCGCTTCAAAATCCGCCAAGGTCAGCCACGTTTCCTGATGCTCAAAGGCGCGCGTCACCATGAGCAGATGACAGTCGAGCACGTTGAATTTGTTCAACAAACAGACATGCGTGGGCGACAGGTCGGCCACATAGAGTGCGGGATCGTAGGGCAAGAACGGGTCGAAGCCCTCTTCTACGTAGGCCGGTTTCAGGGGCTGTGCCGGTGCGTCTGCGGGCGACTGCTCCGCCACATGCACTTCAAAGGGGATGCCCGCCTCTGTCACCGTGGTGTGCGCGGTTTTGATGGGCTGCAATGCGCCGCTAGCCAACGCGTTTGTCCGCGTAGCGCAGGTCAGCCCCCACAGGGCGCCCGGGGCCAACAGCATGCGTCCCGCGCCCTGCGCCGTGTTGTCAGTCACCTTGTTCCTCCGGATACGATATAAGCTTCGCTTGCCGCGTATGGGTTGCCGGCGATGAGAGTTCCGCCTACGCCGAATCTTAACCCCGCGTTGCCGGACGCGCCAAATCGTCCGCAAACGGCAAAGGCGCCGGTTCGGAACCCGGCGCCTCGTTCAACTGCGGACCGTAACGGCTGCGCTTCTCAGAGGTTGGGCAGGGAGAGCGTTTTATCGGCGGCTTCCGTCCGCCGCCAATCCCACAAAAACAACAGCCCCGTCAGATAGAAAAGCGGGTCTAGCACGCTGGCGCGCCATTGGCCGCCGGCCAGCGCGTCCACACTCTGCAACAACAGGATCGACGCCACGATGATTAGCCCGCCCGCGCCTTCCCACCGCCAGGCGATGAGGACGCCGGCAAGGGCCAAGAGCAGCGCAACCAGCAAGGCATGGTCAGCCAGGCTCATCGAATATAGCGCGGACAGGTCGCGGCCAAACAACCCCTGGCCGGCGACAGTCAGCGCCACCGCGATCAGCAGCGCTACGCCCAGCAGCCGCGCCGCCCATCGTGTCCACAACGAAAGCCGGTCGGTCGAACCGGACCGGCGTTGCCAGAACGGGCGGACGCCGGGCGCGGGACAGATGCTCACCGACGCCAAGCCCGCCTGCCGCAAGATCGCGGCGGCGCGCGGCGCGTGTTCATCCGCCGTGCGCACAATGGCCAGTGCGCCCCCGCGCAGCAGACTGCGCCAGCAAGAGCGCGCTTGCCCGGCATAATCGCCCAACCCGACATACAGGCCGATCGCACCGCCCGCCGCACCGCCTGCCGCCGCCAATACAGCCAGCGCACCTGCGGTCAGACGCGGCGTATAGCCGAGTGCATTTCCACCAGCGGCGATCAGTACGCCCAGGTACGCGAACAACGCGATGCCCATCACTGCGCCAACTGCCAGATGGCTAACGAGAACATAGACAGGCTTGCAGACCAACGCCCGCCACACCGAACGCAGATTATGCGCCGCGTCTACGCTGGCAGGAGCGAAACCGTTCTCCTGCAACAGGCGCACAGCGTGTTCGGCCTCTGCGCTGCTGTGTGTCAGACCTACAACCGTCTGCATAATCGCTCCTCCCGCCTATCGTGCAGACTAAGCCTGCCGGCGGGCAATATCTTGATCGGCGGGCTGGTCGTTTCCGGCCCGGCTCTTGAGCAGCATAAAGGCCGGAGCGACTCTCAACGGCCCGCGGTTATGGTCAGAATAGCACGCGACGCATAGCGTATTCTTTGCGCACGGGCAAAGAATACGGGGCGCGCCCGCCGGCAGCAGAGCTTACGTTAAGAGATTGAGGCGATCAGAGGGACAAAACGAGGTAAACGCCGCCTGAGTTGAAGCGCGGCGCGACGAAGGGCTAAATGGTGGCGGTAGCGATGTCGAGCAGGGAATCCTGGCTGCGCACGAGCACGCGCTCGCGCCCCGTCCGCACCACGCCGGCGTTTTCCCACTGGCGCAAGATGCGGCTGACGCTGTAGAGCGTGGTGCCGCTATATTCGGCCAAGTCCTCGCGCGAGAGCGGCACGTCGATGAGGATGCCCTCTTTGGTTTTCTGTCCCATGTCGTTGGACAGACGCAGCAGCGCCTGGGCGACGCGCTGCTCCACCGGTTCGGTCAGCAATTCCTGATAGCGCAACTGCATCTCAACATTGCGCAGCGTCATCACGCGCATGCCGTTGAAGGCGATGCGCGAATAACGCTCCATCAACTGGGCCAGCACCTCGCCGTACCAGACCAATGCACGGGAATCGTCAATCGCTTCTGCCGAAAGCGAATACTCGAAACCGCTCAGGGCGGAACGCAGCCCGAAGCTATGCCCCGGCCGCGCGTAGCGGATCAGCACCTGGTGGCCGTCCGGCGTCACCTGCACCAGCTTGGCGTGCCCACAGATGAGCATATGAAACGCCAGGGCCGGATCTCCCTGGCGCACCATCAGTTCGCCCGCGACATAGCGGCGCATCGTAGCGGCTTCGCGGACGTCCTGTAATTCGCGCTCGCTCAAGCCCTGGAACACACTGCTGTCAGCCAATATGTGAAGGATGGGATCGATCATGACGCAGCTTGTCGCCCGGCGATAAATGGTCTCCTCGTGCACTATTACCATCATGCACCATGTCGCCGCATCCGCCAAAAAAACGGGCCGCTAAGTCCCAGATCGACGGCCAATCAGCCCCCGATCAGCGCGTATAGTCCGTCTCTTGTGTCTCCGCCTCGCGCCTTTTCGTCTCAGGCGGCTCCATGTTATACCTGCCAATATGGCCGCCCCTCCGTCGCTGCCATGGCCAACGATGTTCGATCTCCACGATCAACGACCACATAAGGAAGGTGCGGATCAGGATGAGCAAGCCCAGGACGAGGATGGTCTCCAGCGCGAAGTCCATTGTCACCGTGCGCAGGATGTCGGCGGCGATCAGCAGTTCGAGCGCCAGCATCATGCCCCCGGCTACGTCGCGTTTATATTCCTCGGCCTGACTGCCGGGCCGCTTGGGTAAGGCGATACGGTGCGTATTGACGAAATGAGCGACATGACGAACTGTTGCAACCAATACGGTGACGACGATGATCACGGCAGCCAAAAACTCTAGTCCGAGAGCGGCATAGCCAATCCACTCCATCACTACGCCGTCGGTCGGGCCGCGTGCAATGGTTGATCGCAGCATCGGGATTTATGCGCCTTTTGTGTTGAGTTCGGATATGTTTGGGCATCCCCGCGCAAAACCGAGACCTCCCACGTCTCGGCTAGCGCCCGTGACAGTGTTTGAACTTCTTGCCGCTGCCGCACGGACAGGGGTCGTTGCGGCCGGCGTGTGCAAACGCCTCTTGCAGCCGCTTGTCTTCCGCCGCTATGATCTGCATGATCTCGGCCGGCGCTCGTCTCTGCCGGAGCAAGTCCGCCATGATGCGCATGGGCCGGTCGATGTGGTTGAAGAACATCTTGTAGCCCGCACACAGGTAATTCAGCCCCGGCTCGCCGCCCGGCGTCTCGATGAAACGATTCTTCGGGCAGCCGCCGTTGCAGGCGAAGCGCACCTCGCACTCGCGGCAGTAGCGGGGCAGCGTGTCTGCCTTGTCCCGGCCGAACTTGCGCTGCTTGGGCGACGCCGCCAGCTCGATCATGTGCGTTTCTCGGATGTTGCCCAGCAGGTAGCCGGGCTCCACAAAGTGATCGCACGAGTAGAGATCGCCCGTGTGCTCGATCGCCAGCGAATCGCCGCAAGTGGGCGCAAATACGCACAGGCTGTGCTGACCGATCCAGCTGCCCAGCGACACGTCGAAGATCTGCACATAGACCCTGCCCACGTCGCGGCGCACCCATTCGTCGAAGATAGCGCACAAGAACGCGCCGTACTTCTCCCCAGTGATCGAGCGATCTGTGACCTGGGTCCCCTGCTGGCGCAGGGTCGTGCCGTCCGGGTTGATGCGCTCTACAATCGGGATGAACTGGATAAACTCAGCCCTTAACTCGTCGCGGAAGAAGCGATACACCTCCAGCGGGCGGTCGCCGTTGGCCGCGTGAACGGTGCAGAGGATGTTGAAATCCACGCCATGATTCTTGAGCACATCGTGCCCGCGCATCACCCGGTCAAAGCTCCCGCGCCCGCCTTTGTCCACGCGATAGGCGTCGTGTAGCTCACGCGGGCCGTCAACGCTCAGACCGACCAGGAAGTTGTGCTGCTTGAAGAAGGCCGCCCACTCGTCATCCAGCAGCGTGCCGTTGGTCTGGATGCTGTGCAGAATGCGCTGGCCGGGTTTGCGGTAGCGCTCGACCAACTCGATTGAGCGGCGGAAGAAGTCCAGCCCCATCAGCGTCGGCTCGCCGCCTTGCCAGGCGACGTTGACCTCGGGAACCTGTTGGGACTCGATCAACTGGCGGATGTAGAGTTCGAGCAGGTCGTCCGCCATGCGAAAACGGCTGCCGGGATAGAGCTTCTCTTTGGTCAAGAAGAAGCAGTACTGGCAGTCGAGATTGCAGATGGCGCCGGTAGGCTTGGCGAGGATGTGAAAGGCCGGCGGCGCGTTTTTCGGCATCGTCAGCGGCGGACCTGCCGCCACGTCAACCGCTTCCTGTTCCTTCATGCTGGCTTTACTGTCTCCCGTCTATAGATATACGAGATCGCTGCCGCCCCGTGACGGGTGCGGTTCCGTCTTTGAACCTAGAATCGCTGCAGAGAACGCAGGGGGCGCAGAATGGTTTGGCATTGAGTATACCATATCGAGGCGGATTCTCTTGCAGATAGCTGCGATCTTTTGCGTCGCCTACCCATCTTTTTTACTCCCGCCGCCTTTTGGTAAGATGGAGAAATGAATCGGCATTCACCGGCGGCCCAACACGCTCGACAAGACTGCCGCGCTTTCCGGCTTTGGATGCTATCGGCTGCGCTCCTGCTCATCACGCTGGCGTCCGGCTGCTCTGTGCAGACCGCGCTCTCCGGCTTGGCGGCTGACCGCGCCGCCGCCAGATCGACATACCCATCCCCAGACCACACGCCCAGCGGCGTGCGCATCCATCGCCTGGCCCTGGGCGCAAGCAAGGCCTACTTGCTGGAAAACCAGGCCGGCCTGTACCTGATCGACGCCGGTCTGCCGCTGACCGACGGGCTGATCTTGGAGCGCATGGAAGAATTGGGCCGCGACGACCTGCGCTTGATCTTCATCACCCATGCGCACATCGACCACTACGGCGCCGCCGCCGCGGTCCGCGAGGCGACCGGCGCGCCCATCGCCGTCCACCGCGCCGACGCCGCGGCCATGGCCGAAGGCAATACCGAACTCGGCATGGTGCGCGACTGGGATTGGACCGAAGACACGCTCGTCCCGCTGCTCGAGGACACGCTCCAGATCGATCCGGTCGAACCCGACATTCTGCTCGATGACGGCGCCTCGCTTGCCGAATATGGGCTGGACGCCATTGTGCTGCACACGCCCGGCCACACGCCCGGCTCCAGCGTCCTGATCGTCGAAGACGCCTACGCCTTTGTCGGGGACCTCATCTCCGCCAACGGCAAGCCCCACGCGCAGAGCATGTACGCCCAGGACTGGCCCCAACTTGCGGACAGCATCACCCGCGTGCAGGCGCTCGACCTAGCTTGGGCCTACAGCGGCCACGGCGACGAGCCGATCTCCGGCGAAATCCTGCGCACCCTCGAGGCCCGCTTCGCAGACGAGCCGGCGCAATAGCGGCTCTGTTCGCGTTCACGCCTCCAAGTTGACAATAAACTCACTGTTCCTCCCTCCCTAATTTTTCGTCTGCATAGTACGGGGGTATGATTGGCCCTCGTTTTTGGGCCGGCTGCCGGTTGCCCGGCCTGTGCAGTTTAGTTGTGGAGTTAGGAAGGATTGCGCATGGCGCAAGCGGTAAACGCCGGCCGCGCCTGGCCGGCCTGGGTCGAACGACCCTTAGCAACGCTCAAACGGCAGTTCGGGCTGGTGCGGCCCGCGGGCGAAGGCGGTATGGGCGCGGTTCCCAACGGAGACGGCGTCGTCTTCCGCGTCTGGGCGCCCCACGCCGAGAGCGTCTTTGTAGCAGGCACGTTCAACAACTGGTCGACGTGGCGCACGCCGCTCGCGCCCGAAGGCGAAGGGCGCTGGTCCGCCGCGGTGCGCCACGCCGGCCCAGGCGACCAATACAAATACGTCATCCGGCGCAACGGGGCTACATTGCTGCGCAGCGACCCCTACGGCCGGTACGTCACCCAACCCCACCGCAACAGCGTAATTCGCCCCGGCGGCGAACCGTCGACAGGCGAAGCGACATTTTCCGTTCCGTCGCTCAACGAGTTGATCATCTACGAACTGCACGCCGGCACGTTCAGCCAGGACGGTGCATACGGCGTGGGCGACTTCCAGGGCGTCATCGACAAGCTGCCCTATCTGCGCGCGCTGGGCGTCAACGCCGTCGAGTTGATGCCGGTTGCAGAGTTCCCCGGAACCCATTCGTGGGGCTACAACCCCTCGCATCCCTTCGCCGTCAGCCAGGCATACGGCGGGCGCGACGCGCTCGTCGCGCTGATCCGGGCGGCCCACCGCGCCGGCATCGCCGTGCTCGTCGACGTGGTCTATAACCACTTCGGGCCGCAGGACCTGGACCTGTGGCGCTTCGACGGCTGGCATGAGAACGACTTAGGCGGCATCTATTTCTACAACGACTGGCGCGCGGCCACGCCCTGGGGCCATACGCGGCCCGACTATGGCCGCCCGGAAGTGCGGCAGTTTCTGCTCGACAATGCCGCCATGTGGCTGGAAGAACTGGGCGCGGACGGGCTGCGCTGGGACGCCACGTCCTACATCCGCACGGCAGGCGGCTTCGACGGGGACGGCAGCGCCGGGATCGCCGACGGCTGGAGTCTGATGCGCCACATCAACGACGACTTGAACGCGCGTTTCCCGGGGCGCGTCTTCATCGCCGAGGACATGCAGCACAACGCCTCGATCACCTTGCCCACAGAACATGGCGGCGCGGGCTTTCAGGCGCAGTGGGACGCAGCCTTTGTCCACGCCATCCGCCACGCCGTGATCAGCCCCAGCGACGAGACGCGCAGCATGGCCGCGGTGAACAGCGCGCTGACCTTCCGCTACAACGGCAGTGCGTTCGACCGCGTGATCTTCACCGAATCGCACGACGAAGTCGCCAATGGCAAAGCGCGCGTCCCGGAGGAGATCGCCCCCGGCAAGGCGGACAGCTACTTCGCCAAGAAGCGCTCGACCCTGGGCGCGACCATCGTCTTCACCGCGCCCGGCATTCCCATGATCTTCCAGGGGCAGGAGTTCCTCGCCGCCGGCTGGTTCGACGACCGCGTGCCGCTGGACTGGGAGCGGGCCGCCATCTACGGGGGCGTCTATCGCCTCTACCGCGACCTGATCCGGCTGCGGCGCAACCTCGACGGCAAGACGCGCGGCCTCATGGGGCAGCACATCAACGTCTTCCACGCCAACGAGGCCGGCAAGCTGATCGCCTACCATCGCTGGGACGCCGGCGGCCCCGGCGACGACGTGGTCGTGGTTGCTAACTTCGCCAACCGCGCCCGCCAGGCCTATACCATCGGCTTTCCGCACAGCGGCGCCTGGCGCGTACGCTTCAACAGTGACCTGCGCCGCTACGCAGCCGAGTTCGCCAACAACCGCTGCCCGGACGTGATCGCGGCCGCGCCTCCCCAGGGCGCGAAAGCGGATGACATGCCCGCCTGGGGCAATATCGCCGTCGGCCCCTATTCCGCGCTGATCCTCTCGCAAGATTGAAGGCCATAGACCGGCAGACGACAAGCAAGCCAGGGCGTAAACCTCCGGAGGTCACAGAGGGCGCGATGCACGGCCGCTTTTCTCTGCAAGCCCCGCACCCTCGTTACGCCTTGCGCCTCTTTCGAACAAATGCGCCGAACAAATGTTCCGAACAAATGCGCGAACTTGCTTGACAAAACAGAACGAATGTGCTATATTGGTTGTACTTAGGCAGTGGTTTGCCGTAGCGAGCCGGCGTGATTGCAGCAGCCAGGGAGGTCTGCGCCGATCCGTTTTCGGCTGTTCCGGTGGAGGGAAGAAGTAGACATGCTGCCCTTTTCGTATGGCTTGATGGAGGCAATGGTGCGCGAACAGCGGATAGACAGAGAGCGAGCGATTCAACGCATTAGCTTGGCCTATATCGCACAGGCGAATCGCCCGCCGCGGCGATCCGCGTTGCGCTGGGTTGGCGTGCAATTGGAGCGTATGGGTCGCCGGTTGCAAGGGGCCGCACCGCTTCAAACGCGAATGCAGGAGGAGTCGCTGGTGCGGGTGAGCAAGAACTAAACGGTTTGATGGCCAAGTACACGCGATGTCATGTTGAGCGGAGCGAAACATCTCTGTCTCTAGTATAACCAGATTCTTCAGCTCGCTAACGCTCGCTTCAGAATGACAAATACTTGATGAGCAAGAGCTAAAGACAGGCGAATAGAAAAAGGCGCCGGGTCTCCCTGTGGAAACCCGGCGCCTTTCGTTTTGCTTACCGTATGGCTTACCCGTACGCCCCGTAGCGGCGGATAGCCTCGATCATCGCTTTGACGTTTTCCACCTTGCAATACGACGTGATCGAGTTGGCGCTGGAGATCATGTAGCCGCCGCCCTTGCCCACGACCTCGATGCGCCGCTTGACCTCGGCCTCCACCTCTTCCGGCGCGCCTAGGGTCAGCGTGTAGTGCAGGTCGATGTTGCCGATCAGGCAGACGCGGCCGCCGATCTGCCGCTTCAGCGCCTCGATGTCCATCGGCCCCGGCTCAATCGGGTGCAGTCCGTTGAAGCCCAACGCGAGCAGGTCGTCGAGAAAGGGCATCAGGTTGCCGTCGGAGTGGAAGATCCAGGGCAAGCCCGTGGCGCGGATGGCGTCGGCCACGCGGCGCATGTGCGGCATGAATACCTGGCGCAGCACGCGCGGCGAGAACATCGGGCCGGCGCGGTAGGCCATGTCGTCCATCGTCCACACGAAATCGACGCCGACGTCGCGCAAGCGGCCCAGGATGGCGATGCTCCAGTCGGCATAACGGCCCAACACCGTGTCCACCAGGCCGGGGTCGTCGGCCAGGGCGTAGGCGAAGTTGTCCAGCCCCATGCTCAACAGCGTAGGCGAGACGCCCATGCGCATCTTGGCGGCGACGGCATAGCGGCCCTGGTTGCGGCGCACCATCTCCTCGGCGGCGCGGTAGAGGGCTGGTTCGTCGGGGTCGGGCAGGACGAGTTTGTCCAGATCGGCGCGCGTGCGCAGCAAGGGTGCGGCCACGTAGTTGATGCCGTCCTGCTCGTGATACTCGGCCATGATGGGCGGCAGGAACAGGGCCAGTTGGCTGTCCAGCCCCATGACTTCGTTGACCTCTTCGGGCTGGTAGATCTCCTTACCGAGCAAGGCGCGCTCGATGACCGGGCTGATGTCGCCCTCGACAAAGGGAACGCGGCCGGGCTGTTCCAGGCGAAGCGCGGCAAGGACGCGTTGGCGGGGGTTCATATCGGCAAGGCCTAGCTGTGCAGCACGCATTCGACGATGCTGTCGTCGAAGCTCATGCCGATCGATTGGCCGGGTTCGATCTGCAAGAAATTCTCATCCCAATCGCCCAGGATGAGTTTGCGGATGAGGACCAGGTCGCCGGTGAGTCGCTCGAAGCGCCAATTGCGGCGTTGGGCCATCTCCTGCGCGCGGGCGATGGCGGCGTCGTTGTCGCCCACGCCCATGTCGATGTAGGCGGCGCGCTCGTAGTGCGCCTGCCATGCACCCATGACTTCCATCAGATAATCGGCGTTGTCCTTGCCGAACTTCTCCACGAATTTCTCGTATTCCTCGGCCAAGTCCGTGCTGGCCGCGGTGGCGCCCAACGCCTCGCCCGCTTTGTGGCGCTCCAGATAGTCGACCGTGTACCAGTAGGTGCCGGGCTGCTGCTCAAACTGATCCTTATAACGCATGCGGTCGCCCAGGTAGAGGGTGATGCAGTCGTGGGCGCGCGGGATGATCATAGGCAGACTTGGCGACACGAGGCCGACGGTGGCCTTGCCGCAGATGCCATAGCCGAGCACGATGGCGTCGTATTCGTCGGCGGGCGTGGCGTCGATGCGCTCTTGCAGGCGGTCGCGCAGATCGTTGGGACGGTTGTGCAGGCCGAGCTTGAACAACTCGACGTCGACGATATGCGGCGACTGCGCCGCCGAGGTGTAGAGCAGACGGGCGAGCGCTTCACAGCCCAGGCATTTCAAACGCATAGCGGATTTCCTCGCAAGGTGAACTTGGCGCAGGCGACTGTGCGCGCCGGACGAAACGATGACGGATGCCGCCCATTATAACAGATAGGCGCACGAGGCAAGGGATGCCGCGCCTCAGGGGATTAGTTTCGCAAGCTCCGCCTGGAAACGGGCGAAGGTCAGTTCCACGGAGCGGTCACATTCGAGGGCGGCTGCGTAGGCCCGGCTGGTCTGCTCCGTTTCGCCCAACGCGGTGTAGGCGACGGCTAGGGCGATGTTGCCTGCGGGCGAGTTCGGGAAACGGGCGGCGAACTCTTGCGCTGCCGCCAGCGCCTGGTCCCGCTCGACTGCGGCTTCGTCCGCCTGTCCCAGCCGGTCCAGCGCCAGGCCGCGACGGATAAACAAAGAAACCTCCAGCATGGCTGGGGTGTCGGGCGGGAAATAGCGGCCATAGACGGGCAGCAGGTCGAAGGCGGCGTCGTAGGCTTGCAGCGCGGTTGCGGCGTCGCCGTTGCGCAGGGCGATGTCGCCCAACAAAGCCTGGGCCTCGGCGTTGGCGGGGAAGGCGGCGAGGGCGGACTCGTATTCGGCGGACGCGGGCAACAGCCGCTCTTGGGCATAGTAGATCTTGCCCAGCGCGGTGTAGGCCAATGAGAGCAGGGGCGACGCTGCGTCGCCCGCCTCCAACAACATTTGAAATTGCTGCGCGGCCGCATCGAGTTCGCCCATCTGGTACAGATAGTCGCCGACCGCTAGGTGCGCGGCCCAATCGCTGGGCGGCGCAGCCTGCAACCTGTTGAAGATAGCCTCGGCCTCGGCAACCCGATTCTGCGCCCAGTAGATGCCGGCCTGCAGGCCCAAGAAGGCGGTAGAGTTTTCATTCAAAGCGACTGCTTTGCCGATGGCCTGAGCCGCGGCGCTGAGCCGGCATTGGCGATAGGCGGCCAGGCTGAGGCCGTAATGCGCCGCGGCCGCCTCCGGGTTGATCTCGAGCACGGCCGCGTAGTCCGCCGTCGCAGCGTCCAGATCGCCCGACTGGGTGTAGAGTTCGCCGCGCAGGTAGAGGGCATACCAGTTTTCCGGTTCGAGTTCGATGGCGCGCTCTAG
>Ga0334888_1001902_pt1 | contig 24751 bp, 18 predicted proteins | sample GraSluR1_MG_FD_207227 | JGI IMG/M metagenome (GOLD analysis project Ga0334888, IMG submission 207227) | Sludge microbial communities from methane-producing bioreactor in Wageningen University, Netherlands - Granular Sludge_3_08-R1 | ecosystem: Engineered > Bioreactor > Anaerobic > Unclassified ...
ACGATTTTAGAACGTATTCTATACAACATTTTAATTTCTTCTTGAATCTTATTTGTATCTTCTTTATCTGTTCCAAGGATAAATGCAGCATTTTGAGAAATTTTATATGTTAAACTTCCATATGTATTAGAACTAGAGTCATAAAATGTAGAAGTCTCAATATAGGTTACATCAACGCCAGAAATATTTTCACTCACATCTGCCCAGTTAATCTATAGGTTTTCTACTTTTTCAAATAATGAAAGGAGTAGTTCTCCTTCTCTGGTTAATTTTCTTTCTTTGAATAATCCCAGTTTTTCCAGATAGGAATCTGTAGATTCCCTTTGAAGTAGTTGTTGTCCTAAAGTTGAATTTTTTAAGGTTATTATATCTTCAATAGAAGCGCTTTTTACGAGTTCCTCCCTTGAAATCTTACCATCCCTTAAAATTATGATCTTACCTGTTTTTTTGGCCACTTCTGGGTCGTGGGTAACCACTAGGAAGGTGATATTTTTTTCTTGGTTGATTTTTTTCATTAAATCCATGATCTTTTGTGTGGTACTGGAATCCAGCTCTCCTGTAGGTTCATCTGCCAGTACCAGGAGAGGATCGTTTACCAGAGCTCTGGCTATGGCCACTCTCTGTCGTTCCCCTCCTGAAAGTTGTGAAGGAATGTGATGCATCCTGTCTTTCAGCCCCACAAGGTCCAATAGCTCGGAAGCTTTGGTTTTTCGTTTATCTATGGGCATCAACCCATGTAAAGGAAGTTCCACATTTTCCAGTGCAGTGAGATAACCGATGAGGTTGTGAAATTGGAAGATAAAGCCTATTTTCTTTGATCTGAAGGTATCCACATCTTTAATGGAAGATAAATTTTCATCATCGATTATTATATCTCCTGATGTAAGAGAATCCAGTGTTCCCAGCAGTGTTAGAAGTGTGGTTTTTCCAGAACCGGAAGGACCCATGATAGATACAAATTCACCCTTCTCAATCTCTAAACTAACTCCATCTACCGCTTTTACTTCTCCAAAATGTTTTTTTACATTAACCGTTTTAAGAAACATGAATATCACCATTTACTCTCGAGATAAAGCTTCCATAGGGCTCATCTTTGAAGCCCTCCATGCCGGATAAAATCCTCCCAGAATACCAAGGATTATGGTGATAAGAAAAACCCCTACCACTAGATCTAAGGTAACCGGCAGATTCAGGGAAATTTTAGCCAGATTGGTCAGCAAGTTTACCATAACGATACCCAGTACAATACCAATGACACCACCAATGATACTGATGGTGAAAGATTCCTTCAGGATAAGTAACAGTATCTTTCTTCTCTTCCATCCGATTGCTCGTAATACACCAATTTCTCGTGTTCTTTCCATTACAGACATGATCATGGTGTTCATAACCACTATGCTTCCTACCAAAATGGCGATTAATGCTATGAGTGAAGAAATACTATTGATCAACTGGAGATCCGCCTGTTGGTTTGCCACTTCTGAACCCTTAAGAGCCAGAAGTTGTGGGTACCGATTTTCTATCTGGGTTCGGATCGCATCGACTCGATCGATATTTTCCACCTTAACCTGTAGCATGGAAACCTGATCTCCCAGGTCAAAAAGGGACTGAGCCTCACCTAAAGGAACCACAACTCCACCATCCTCGGTAGTAACTCCTGTCTCGTAAATACCAACCACTTCAAATGATTTATCTTTAATATTCAACGTATCCCCTATCTTCAAGCCCTCTTGAGTGGCCATAACTCGTCCTATTATAACTTTTCCAGTATCACCCGATTGTAGTGTTCTTCCTTCGACGATACGAAACTGTTCAACGGACTTTTCACCAGGATTCACACCCATTACAAAGGCAAAAGGCCTATCACCTATATTGGTTGTGGAAATAACCATCCCTGAAACCCAGGATATACCATCCATTTTCTCCAGGTCAGTCTCTATAGATGCATTTACTCGACTTGAAGAAAGATCAGATGAATGGTCTAATACAACAAAATCAGCGCCTGATCCTCCACTTAATTGCTGGAATTGAGTATTCAATCCATTAGCCACCATCAAAAGAGCAGTAACTAACATAATACCAACAATTATACTAAGGATGGTTAACAAGCTTCGTGTTTTCCTTCTAAAAACACCCTTAAATGTCATTCCAAAGAATCGATTGTTCATCATATCACCTTTGTTTAAAAGATCATCCTCCCTTAAATTCATGATAAAAAAATCAGTTAGTCCTTTTTATGACTAATCAAGGGTTGTATTTAGCATCATAAGTGGATTAATACGTTATTTTTCCAGTATTGCAGACAATGACTGGTTCCATGTTTCGCGAACTTCTGATTTGTCAAATCCCATAACCAGTTGCATTGCTATATCCGTATAAAGTGCTGCTACAAGCCGAGACAAAGTACGCGCATCAGTATCGCCCCTGATCATTCCCTTATTCTGTAGATCCTGTAAAAACATTTGGAATACGTCTATTTTTTCATCATAGATGATTCTACCCATCTCTCTGATATTCTTATCATGCGAGGATAATGATAATATCTCAAAATTTAAATGCAAAGATCCCTGAAATTCTTCCATCTTATTGTAAAGTTCTTCAAACGGTTCGAGTGAATCCTGTCCTTCTAACGACTTTTGAAAAATTTCATTTAGACGCTGGCTGGTTGATATAGAGATCATCTTAAGCAAATCTTCTTTACTTTCGAAATAGGAGTACAAAGTAGCTTTACTTACCCCTACTTCTCTGGCGATTTCATCCATCTTTGAGGGATGATATCCATTTTCAGAAAAAACTTTGTAAGCAGCTTGGATAATTTTAATTTTAGCCATTTTTTTGTATTCAGGAACTACTTTAGGCATATTATCACCAATAATTTTAATTAAACTTTAAGTCATATTATTGACTTCAAGTTTATAGTGTTTGGTATAACTAAATTTTTCATGGTATATAATATTTTCTATGGTCACGATCCATCAAGTTGATGTAACAAAATTGAATTTAGTGCTTTTAAGTTCCTGTAATTTACTATACAAAATTAGTTGATATTGAAGATCAATCAGCCATTTATAAAAATAGTGGATAATAGAAATAAAAAAAGATTTACTTAGATTTAAAGGCATTAGAAGATATGAATTAAATATTTTTAATTTTTTCTTATAATCTTTAATACATTCTTGATATTAGATATTTCTTGTTCAGTGAGTTTGGGTTTTATTAACAAAGATTCAAGTTTGTTTTCCAGAATTTTTAAATCAAAAATATCTTCCAATAAATCTGTTTTTTTTTCGTAAGCATCCTTAGTTTTCATATAATTTGAAATTATTATCAATAAATCATCATTACTTAGAGTTTCTATCGTTTCTCTAAACTCTTTCTCATTCCTTCCTTCTTTCCAGAAACGGAAAATAAAAAAAAGGTTCCATAAATCTTTTAACCCCTTTTCATTAACATATGCACTGATTTTTTTGGAGCAAATTCTTTTTGAGTCATCTAAGAGCTTAGTGTCTATCTTTTTACCTTCGTAAAGCCCTTCTATTAAATGGCAAGAAGTAGAAGGATTTTCAGATTTTTCAATGAGAGATTGGGTTTCTTTAAGATCAGTATTGTCATATCGTTCAACATAGTATTCAGCAACCCTCTCCATAACCCACTTCAAATCATCTTTTATCAAATGACCATTTAGAACAAAAAATTCATGCATCGTTTTTAATTCATTTTCTGAGATTTCTCTTTCATTACCAGCAAAACTAATAGCATTTCTAAGATTGAGGTTAATATTATCTAAAAATTTGCCTTTTTTCTTATCAGGCAATTCCATAAAAGTTTTCGTGAATTTAGAAAGATTTTCTGTACTTAATAAGACATGCTCTAATTCTAAATGGGAAAGTTCCCATTTTGGTACAGAAAATCTGAAATATGTATCAAAATGTTCTTCAGATTGGATCATTTTAGCAATTTTAAATTCATCGTTACGACCGGGAGCAGACATAATATCATAGGATTCATCTTGTAAATATGAAATTTTAGGGAAAATTAGGTTTAAACCAGCTAATAAGGTGTTCCTATTTATAAAAGATTCTTTAATTATTATATCTATTATATCTTTAAGAATCTGTCTTTGGAGTTCTTTTACCTCCTTTCTAACATCCGAATAATCTGATTCATAAATGAAAACTTTTTTATTTTCTTTTATCGCTGCATATAATTTTGGTAAAAACACTTGAATGGCTGTTATGACAAAAAAATCTCTTAGATAAACTTCATTTTTGACAATTCCATATACGAATTTAACTGTATTCATATAGCGCTTAAGGTCGCGGATATTTTTAAAAAATGAATTTAAAAAAACATCATAAGCTTCCATTATCAACTGCAAGTTCCTACTTCTTTCAGGTAAATCAGTAGCTATTAATTCATCCAGATTATCATTAAATATTTTTCTTAACTCAAATTCAGAAATAGAAGGAACATCCAAAGTTATTGGAACTACTTTTTTAAGGTACTCAAATCCATCAAATTTATAAGCCTTTAAAGATTCAATCACAACTTGTCTATCAAAAGCTAGTAAATATATTAAATTTGGAAAATCAGCTTGAGATTTGACTAATTGAAACATTTGTTGTATTTCACTTTTATTTAACCTATCAATATCATCAATCACTATTATAATTTTACGATTTTGTCCATAAAGAGATTCCTCTAACTTACTTTTTAATGAATCCAAATCATTTGTGGGCGTATTAATTGATGGAGAATTTAAATATTCCATTATTGGGCTTATTATCGGATTTGCAGCAGGATATAATACACTCGTAGCTATTGAAAAAGGTGGTGCAATAATATTGGCGTATTCAACAAGTCTCTTTCTTATATCTTCAAATTTTTCGTTACTACCTGGTAGTGTGAGAGATAGTTCTTTAAAGAATTGATGAGTTAAATTATTTTGATCAGAAAAATTCCATGGATTAAATTTAAAAATAATGGGGCCACGTATCATATCATATTCATTGTCAATATATTTTAAAGCCATATTGATAATAGAAGTTTTACCTGATCCCCATTCCCCACAAATTCCAATAACAAGATTATCTTTAGAATTATAATTTAAAATTGCTTTAGCCAAGTTCTTTGAATATTCATACCTATCTAATTCGTCATCTTTTTTGGATTCAATAGGATTATCATTTAAAAACATTATATTCACCAAAATCAACTAATATTTACATCTAATTCTATCTATATTGTTAACAATTATTTTCTTTGGCAAACCTACGAGTATGTCGAGTTGCATTTATTATAGCAAAATGATAAGGTGCTGTCCCCATACCTCTAATTACTTCTGCGTAATGGTGATCTTCTAAGTACGATGCTACATGATTCAATCTAAGAGGGTTTATATTCGTAATTTCGTGTAATTCTTTTCCATTCACGTGTTTTTTTTCAACGACTGTAACAGCGACAGCTTTAATATCATCTTCAGGATTATAACCTAAACCCTCGTCCTTAAGAAGTAATAAAAGCCTATATGTTGGAGATATCCGATTAGATCCAAGAACAATCCTTTCAATTAAATTATTATCTTCTAATTCGTCAACAGCGTCCTCAAATTCTTCAGGTGACATATATGGAACCAATTTATGTAATTCATCAACATTATATATTTTTTCTCGTCCAGTTTGTTCATCATGTCTTGAAATTAATAGTCTAGCAATTGGAGATGCCTCTTCTGATAGTCCTCCTATACATTGTTTTGATGATATTGTATATTTATTGGATAAATTAGTTTCAACTTCTTCATTTTTTTCAGGAGGTTTGATTTGATCTATTTTTTCATTTGATTCCTCTATAATCTTTTCAGCATTAAAAATGATTTTTTGCACAATTTTTAAAGCTTTAAGTACATCTTCAGCATTTATTTCTAGTTCTGACCCTTCTCTTTTATATGATTTTGCTCTCTCTAAATATTTTTTATCTATTAAACCCATATTGTGGGTAATTACATGCCTTTTCAGAAACTCTTCCTGTAAAAAATCCATATCTTTTTTTGATATTCCATCATATAAATAAAATTTAAGGTTTTTTGAAAAATGACTTTCTGCAGCACTAATTCTTTGGAAATTAGTTCCTATACCTTTGATCTTTCTTTCAGCATCTTCATTCGAAAATTCCGTATTAATTTTGTAGATATAAATTTGTTTTAAAAATGTCTCAAAAAGTGTAACAACATCTTCCAGAGCATTATCAATTAATTTTTGTCTTATTTCTTGCCCCTTTTCACTACCAATCATGTTTGATTCTTCAATTAGGACTTTAATGATATCTGCACTTTGATTGAAATGTTGAATTAAATTACCTTTGCTACATAATGGACAATGAAATGAAATTCCATATATTGCATATTTAAAACCACAAGTATCGCAAAAAACTTCTTTTTTTAACTTTTCTTCAACATAATGCCTTACACTAGGTAAAGAGCCTGGTTTATAACTAAGATGGACAGAAAATGTTCCTCTACTCTGTTTTGAAGTATTTAAAGAGCCACTTAAGGTTTTCTGAAATGTATCCACCACATCTTTGAATAGCATAGATTCAACCCATTCCAACTGACTTTGTGTTAGAAAATTTTGCATGTTGTCTTTTTTACCACAATATGGGCATGTTAAGTCCATTTGTGAGAAATTTTCAATTTCATCAGATATTTCATCAGGAATTGTTGTACTAATTTTAAAATATTTGGGTTGACATTCTTCATTAGGACATTCACGCCCAATCATTCCGCTGTCATCAGTTTCAAGGGGTATGTTAAATAATTCATTTCCGTCTGAAGATTTACCTTCATGATATTTCTTCATTTCATTAAAATCCATAAACTATCTCCAAAACTATTGATCAGAATATTTTTGTTATCTATTATCTCCTTCATCTGATTCTGCATTTTTTCGGTTTATTTTTCTTTTATAAGTTACTCTATATTTCTCGTCACGTATACCGTTTTTAAAATAGCCTTTTTCACCTGTAATAATATTTTCCCATCTTAAAACCATATTTATCACCTCTTTCATAAAAAAAATAAAATGAAATCATTAAAATAAATCATTTTATCTTAGAGTGTATCTTTTCCATGGTACAGCTTCTAATGGAACATTTGCCATGAACTTCGCAATATCTTTTCTTCCATAATATGTTGGAATTCCTCGCGAATCTTGAGCCATAAGCACCACTGGAATACCAGGAAATACGGGTTGTAATGCTCGTATTGTCTCTTTTGCCTTTGAACTACTTTGAAGAATATGTCTCTTTACGATAGCTATAGCAAATGTCACTCTTTGTTCTTTAATTACTGCTCCTTCAAAATCCATTTATACCCTCCTTAATCATTTTTTAAGACCTCTTTCAAAGGTGACTTATTACTTTTTAATTTTAATCCTTTAGTTATGAGAATTTCCCGAGAGCAAATGGGAATTAATAAGTTACATTTATCTAAATCTAAATCAACACTTCTCAAATAATTATATAATCACCTCATTATAGTAGCTACATTTAACTAGTAGTGTTCTAAAAATAAGATTTATAGAACAAATTTTGTAAATTATAGAACAAATATTAGACAATCGCAGTGGTTAAATGCCAAAAAGTAAATTTAAACCTTTAATTCTAGAAAAACTAGAAGAAGGGCCAGCATCCCTTGGAACATTACAAGAAATATGTGGCAAGGAAAGTAACATAAGAAAAGCATTATATGGGCTATTAAGGGAAGGAATTATTGAAATAAATGGTTATGATGAAGGCTGTAAAACCTTTAAAACATCATGTATGATGTTTAGAAAGGTTGATGGTAACATTAAAAATCCGATTTATGTACAAGGATTATTAGATAACCCTCTTAAAGATGATAATTATTTCAAAATACAGCAACTTTTTAGCAATCGTATAAATGAAGTAAATCAGACTTACCGGGAGGAATTAGAACATTTAAAAGACATTCAAGGAAGAATATCCCTTAAGGAAGCAATAGAATCACACTATTTAAATCCTGATCAAGTACATCACAGGAAAAGAAGAGTAGATCATGAATTAGTGGACGTGACATACAAAGACATGTTGCGGGAGCATCCCGAAGCGGAAGTCTATTATTTAAAAAGAGAATTCATAACCACATTAGCACCATTGTTAATGGATTCAAATGTCAATTACCCTTATTTTGGAAAAGGCCACAAACGACTTTTATATGATAGAAACTTCGATAATATTATGCTATTAAAAGATAGAGGTTTTGTTAAACAGTATAAAAGTTATTTACACCATCTACCAATAACTAAATTCCAAGAAGAAATTCTTTTTCGTCATTTTGTTATCAATAGTTTACGGAAAAAAGATAAAACAGGAAAAAAGGATATTATATGGGATCTTGCACTGACTTTTACAAATAAAGATTTGTCCCTGTTTGTGGAAAAATTGAGAGTAATCGAATACATTGCTGAATTTGATGATTACCTAGATAATTTTGAGGCAGTTTTACGATTTTAATTCTTCTGGATCTTTCATAACTCCTAAATATTTTATTAAAATCGGATGATATATTAAGAGGTTCATATGACAAAAAATTCGAACAAGGATAAAGAAGAATGTTGTAAAGAGCTTTATCGTTTGCTTATTTTTTATAAATTTTTGGTAAAACTTCTTGAATATTTTTTTGAAGGTGGATATATTCTTATTTTAGATGATGATATTAATAAGAATTATTTGAGATTATCACATAAAATTAATCAAATATTAGATGGAAAGTGTTTTGAAAATTACAATATACAGGTTGAACTTCCATATGATAACCTTCGATCTATAGATCCGGACGCTCCGAAAACGGAATGGGAATATCATGGTCGGAAAGTCTGTGGTGATTCCCTTAGTGAAATTGAAGACCTTTTTATTAAAACTGGTGAAAAATCTTATGCTTTAGCTGAAGATGGTGAATTTTTAAGATCAATTGATGAATATTTAACGACTTATAACAATTTTAAAAAAGCAGAAAATCGTAAATTCATAGATAATGTTCAAAAAGAGGCTAAAAATCATAATCCCTTTAAATCACAATCCTCTGAAGAAAAATCAAATATCGAATTGAAAATTAATCCAAATATATGGACGTATGTAGAAAAGCTTTATCTAGATGTTTATCGAAATTCTAATGATTTTGTATCCTTTTTAAAGAATCATGGAGTTTCTGGATATAAAAATTCATCATATCCCTTAATATTGTCAGGTGAAGAAGAACATACTGATAAAGATTTATTTTGGACTTTTATGAGGGATGAAAATTGTGAATTTCCTGATTTCATGCGATCAATACCGTATAATATTCAATTGAATATATTAAGTGACATTATATTTGATGATGATATCCAAAGAACCCAATACATTAATTGGAATTATCATGGTGAAAAAATCAATCAATGGTATCCAAAAATAATAAATTATTTAGAATCTGCAGGGCTTAAAATAAATTTTAAACGTCATAAAATAATACTTGGCTATGAAATTCTTGAATTTTGGGATTTAATACACGAGAAAATTATTATAGTTTCTAAAAAAAGGTTTGATAATGGTCATTATAGTGATGCCGTTGAATCAGCTTTTAAAGAAATAAACATTAGTGTTAAAGAGATCGTAAAAAGCAAAACAGGTACAGAATATGATGGACACACTTTAATGGATACTGGGTTTTCTTTTTCAAAAACTTCAAGCTCTATTATATTATTAGGTGATCTTTCTACAATTAGTGGGAGAAATATACAAAAAGGATATAAAAAACTTTTCTCAGGTTCAATCCAAGCAATAAGAAACCCAAACGCTCATGGTAATGATGAAATTACCAAAGAAGAAGCAATCCATTTAATCTTTTTAGCTAGCCATCTTATGTTTAAATTACATAGTGCTATGAACATTTGAGTTCCATAATAAACATCTGCAATATAGCCAAATGACTGATAAAATTTTAATTTTCCGAATATTTAATAATGATTTTTGGGAATTTTAAAATTTTTACTTCCTTACCTTTGATATTACGAAGGTCTATAATTTTGAAATTTTTTCAATTTGGCTTTGTATAAATTCATCCATGATATTAGAAGCCATTTCCACAACAAATTCATGATCATGGTGATCATTTTCAATGCATTCCACTATATGAAAAGTTTCCTCAGCAATCAGCTTAAATTTGGCTTCAGGATGTATATTTAAGACCCTGTCTTTTACTAATATACAAAATCTATATCATCAATCATTCTGTGGATTTCGATGTATATCATCTGCTTTAATTATCTCTAAATTATTGTCTACATCATGTACAGATGGTATAATCATAGTTTTAAAAATACTATCAAATTTTATGTATTCTTCTGAACCCTTTTCACCAATTGGAGTAATTACAAAAATTTTTTTCATATTTAAACACCCCTTATTATTCAATTCAAATTTTCTTCAATAATTCCAATTTCATCATCTGTTAAACCATATAATGCATAAACCATCTGATCAATCTCATTATCAATTTCTTCTATTTTTCGTAGCAAAGGCTTTATAATAACGAGACTTTCAATGAATTCACGCTCTAAATATTCCCTGTTCTCCCGGGATTTAGTGTCAACCTTCTTTTTCCTTAACGCATCTATGAATTCATCCTCAGATAACTCATAATATTTATCAAGCTTCTTAGACATTTTATCGACATTGAATTCTTTTCGAATCCAATGTTTAAAACCATTCACTTCTTCCTGAAATTCCCTATTGAGTCGGAGGATTTGATCAGCTTTTTTGATTAACTTTAATTTTTCTTCATCTGTTGCAATACATAATGGGAGTTGTTCTATGTATTTTTTGTTTAAATCATAATAGTTGCCTTGTAATGGAGTTCCAGAAAGACTAAAAACAAAATTTAATAATTTCGATGATAATATGGTACTTAAAAACTTAAGATCTGTATTCTCTGAAGATATTATGAAACATTTTTGGTTAGTAAAAAATCCAACATCATCATATACTGCGAAAAGCTTGGAAGCTAAATTGGGGTAAATTAATTTTTCATTTTCAAAGGCATCATAGTAACTACAAGCTCTTAATTCCCACCAATGTTTACCTTTATCCTGTCTTTTCTTTAATTGGGCTTTATAAGAATCTAAATGTTCCTTAATAGCAGTATATTTGTCAATGTCAACTCCAATGTATGTCCATATTAGGTAAAGGTTCTTAAAATCAATTCTCCCTCTTTTTATATTTCTACCTGTTAAAATGGGTTTAATAATTTCGATAGAATTAGGATCTTTATCTATAAGCCTATTCTTGGCTTCTTCATCTATTATAAAAGCTTCATTAAATCCAGTTAAAACACCACGATAAATTTCAATATCAGTTAATTTTTTTAGTTTTAAGCCTTTTCCTTTTATTTTGTCTCTTAAATCAAGTACTTCAGGTCTTTCAAAACTCCATTCTGAATCATTGAGGCGTTTTTGCTCTAAATTGAATTCATCGTCGATTGATATGGTGTTATTTGGGTTAAATGCTTTTTTAAATATGAAAACACTTGGGTAGGTTGTTGCATCTTCAAAAACACCACTATATGTATGATCAAAATAAACTCTAAATTCAGTGTTAGCTAAAATAAGTTTACGTAGATTCTTACCATAATTAGACTTAGTAAATTTATTGGAACAAATAAAGCCCAATTGCCCGTTTTGTTTAAGGACATTGATTCCTTTTTCAAAGAAATAGACATATAAGTCAGCTACACCTGTATAGACTTCATAGTGTTCTTTTAGGTATGGTTTGATTTCTTTGATTTTTTCTTGTCTGACATAAGGTGGGTTTCCTATACAGATATCAAAGCCCAATTCCCCCCCCCCCAATTAATATTTCTGGAAATGTTTTTTCCCAGTTAAAGGGTTTGTCTGTATATTTAAGATCATCAATCAGAGAGTTACCACATTTGATTTTTTTATCGAGGTTTGGTAGTTTTAGGTTTTTACGACATACTTTGAGGAATAGTGAGAGTTTGGTTATTTCTACGGATTCTTCGTTAAGGTCTACTCCGTATATGTTGTTTAGTAGGATTTCGCGTCTTTTTTCTATGTGATCGAATACGTAAACTCCTAAGTCGGTATGCTGGATGGATTCGGTTCTTCTTCTTTTTCCTTTTCCTACTCTCATGTCCGTCGTGGTTATGTATCCTTTTTTGATATCGAATATGGCTTCGTGAATTTCTAATAATATATCAGTTGCTTTATTTAGGAATGCTCCCGATCCGCATGCTGGATCTACTATTTTTATACTTTTTAGCTTTTCATCAAGTTCTTCTATACTGTTACTCCAAGAATATTCTCCGATTAAATCAGTTACATTGTCTGCTTTTCCTGATTTACTTAAATAGGGTATAATTGTATTTCTACAAATATAATCAGTGATGTGATCAGGTGTGTAAAAAATTCCTTCTTTCTTTCGTCTACCCTTTTTGTCTTCTTTGAGTTCTTCTATGTCTCCTATGCTATTTTCGAATATATGGCCGAGTATATTCACGTTTAATTCGGATGAAAAGTCAAAGGAAGATATTGTAAGCATATTGCGGTATATTGGATTAATTTTATTTCCTACAGTCCCTAATAAGTGTCCTATGTCCTTTTCGTAAACCTCAAATTCCCAGTCTTGATATGTATCCTGGAATATGGATTGATCATAGACTATGTCCCTTATTTTTAGGGAATCAAGATCCTCTTGGAATAGCCCACCATTATATCCTGAGATCTTCTTGAATTCATTTCCTTCATTAATATCCAAAAATAGTTCATTTAATCGTTGCCAGATACTTCCATGCCGAATATTACCTTTCTGGATGGGTGTAGCTATGGTATCTATGGATACTTGGGAAGGTAATAATCCAGTGTCTTCTGCAAAGCAGATGAACATGTACCTGTTTAAAATTAATTGAACATAATGTATTGCATCTAAGCGTTCGCAACCACTGTTTGTCTCGAGTTCTTTTATGAGCATTAATCGGGTTTCGTTGTATAATTTGTAGAATTCGCTGGCGAGTTTTCGGTCGACTATTAGGGTTTCTTTATGGATTTTTTGGATGTATCCTGATTGGATGTGTGATTTATAAGAGAATGTGGCCATGAAGTAGGAGAACTTTTCTTTATCTAAGAGTTCCTCTGCATTGAATGAGATGTACTTTGTTTTCTCATGATAATTATAGAGCCTGAATTCATCGTAATTGGAGACCATTATCCATTCAACATCTCCAGTGTTAATGGCATATCCGAAAGCCTGTTCAACAGGACTTTTAGTATCAGAACGGCCACTCTGCTTTTTATCTAGGTCAATTCCTTGGCCTTTAAGTTCAATGATCATGAACTTCTTATCATCAGCTTGGAGAACAAATTCACTCTTTCCTCTGCCAAAATCTTCCTTTTGATCAAAAAGAACATTTTCGCCAGGATATTCGAGCAATCCTTTAAGTATATACTCATAAAAATTGAGGTAATTCTCAGTCTCAGCTTTAAAAGCACCAGACTCAAGTATAGAAAGATAATCTTTAATTAAATCGTGCTTACTTGGTGTTAACTTGAAATTCTTACCGTATTTCTTTAGCAACGTCTGATTAAAAAGATCATTTCTCATTATAATCAAAATTAGTTATGTTAATAGACTATTAAAACTTTATTAAATTATAATTAAATTTAATAGTTAGGGATAATGAAATTTCTTGATAAAAGTGGTAACTAATGAAATATGATGAAAGAGATATAGAAAAAGATCCAAGATCGATGCCGCCCGCAGAAGGAGAAAGGCGTGCTATAGTTGGTTATTATAATCAATACGACGTTTCTGCTTTTATTATTATACGATCTCTTCGAATTGACAAGTTAAAATGGATTAAAATTGCTGATCCCGAAGCCAAACATTTGGATGATTTTCAAATAAGTGATGGTTCCATCATAGGTGCTTATCAGATAAAATGGAGCCAATATCCAAATTCATTTACTTTCAATGATTTAATTAAAAAATCAAATAAATCACCAAGTTTAATCTTTCAACTTGCAGAGGGATGGAAGCATTTTTGTGATATTTACCATGGAAAAAGGACAGTAGTCCATTTAATTACTAATAATTATCCATCTAAATCTACAAGTACAAAAATGCCGTGTGAAGAACCTTCACCCAATCCTTGCCACTTCGCAGCATTTATAAATCAAGCTTGGAAGCAATTTAAAAAGGAAGGCATAATACCTACTAAATGGATGCCGACTTGGAATAAACTTCAAGTTGAAAGTGGATTAAACGAAAATGAGTTTAAAAAATTTGTTTTAGATTGTGAACTGGACTTCGAATATAAGGTTAATACACCCGATGATCAGAGGGAAAAAGAAATATTTGAAAATGATTTGAAAGATGTAAATCATGTTTTATTCAAGTCTGTTGCAGCGGCTTCTCGTCCAGTTAAACTTAATCGAAAAGAATTGATTGATAGTCTTAATTGGTCACTAAGAACGGATTTTAGAAGCATACATGAATTTCCGGTCGACGAAATTCTGTATCACCCTATTTCATCTAATGTTAATCAGTTAAATGTTGCGCTGAAGGACCTTAAAGGAGGATATATTGGTGTTTTTGGAACACCCGGCTCTGGTAAATCAACATTTTTATCCAAATTCTTACGTTCAAGAGAAGAAAGAGTAATTTTTTATTATGCATATGTTCCAGATTCACATGATTCTATACTAAAAAGAGGCGAATCTGAAAATTTTCTACATGACATAGTCCTTTCAATCAGACATGAAGGATTTAACGTCGGAGAAAATATAAATCTAGATGTCAATCAGCTTTCGAGGTATTTTTTGGAACAAATTGATCTTTTACACGAAGATTGGAAAGAAAATGGTCGAAAAACGATTTTTCTTATAGATGGCTTAGATCATATTGAACGCGAGCAAAATCCCAGAGATTCTTTATTAAATTACTTACCATCACCTGATCGCATTCCAGAAGGCTTATACTTTGTTTTGGGAAGTCAAACCAATGAGGTGTTAAACTCCAAAATAAAACACACCATAACTAAGGAAAATAGGACTATAATCATGAATCCTCTTAGTAAAAAGGGTGTATTTGATATTCTTGATAAAGCCAAATTATCAATACCTACTGAAGAGCAAAAAGAGAAGATATTTTCTTTATCTGATGGACATCCATTGGCTTTATCATATATTTTGCATGATCTTAAAAATGCTACAGAAGAAAAAGAAATTGACGAGATTCTTAATAGTACAGAAAAATATGAAGGGGATATATTAGCGCAATATGAAAGTTATTGGAGCAAAATTGAAGACAACGGTGAATTAATACATTTAATTGGTCTTTTATGCCGTTTTAGAAGATCTATCGACATACCATGGATAAAAACATGGGCAGAATGGAGATTGTTAAAATTATTTATTAGAAAATTTATGCGCTATTTCAGAATAGAAGAAGATCGATGGTACTTTTTCCATAATAGTTTCCGATTATTCCTTCAGAAAAAAACGGTAGAATTAATACCAGGAACATTTGATTCTGATCAAAACCGTGCTTTTCATCAGGAGATAGCAGAAAAATGTTTTAATACTAAAAATAATCTATATTGGTCGTGGGAAGAGTTATATCATAGAGCTAAAGCAGATGAGCATCATGAAGTTTTAGAAAAAGCGTCCCAATCATATTTTAGAGAACAATTCTTTAATTTTCGACCAATAGATGCTATTAGAACTGATATTAATTTTGCTTTGGAATCTGCTGCAGTCTGCCAAAACCCTGTTGAATTTACTCGTCTGTTATTTATTAGTTCAGAAATAAGCGAAAGAGAAGTAAATTTAGATAAAAAAGAAATTATATCAATTTTATTTAGCTTGGATGAAAATCAGTTCGCCCTTGAATATATTCGTGATGGGAACCGGCTTCGAATAGAACCTGAAGATGCTCTTAAATTAATTCCAGATTTATTATTTGCAGGATTAAACGAAGAAGCAAAAAACATATTTGAGTTATCAGAGCCCCTAAATATACTATATTCTTCTAATCCTATTGAAAATGACTATGATGATAAAAAAAGTAATTTACTTGAATCATGGGCAAATACCGCGATCTACTTTAAAGATATTAACACAATCATAAAAATAATCCGCCAAATTGAAAAAATTCCTGATAGAACCAGAATAAAACAAATTAATGATCCAGATCCTTCTCGATATTTACAAGATAGAATACTCTTTAGTATAGGGATGTCTTTATTAAAAGATGAAAGATGGGATGAATTATCTAAAATATTCAATGCCTTTAATGTTAATCAAAACGATTTAAAATGGTTATTTTATCTTTTCGTTAATTCTTGGGAATATTCATATAGAAATGGACATGAGGAAATCGCAGGAAAAATTTTTAATAAAGCTATGGAAAAATTTGAAAAAATTACATTTATTGATTACCAAATGGTTATTCGAGTTGCTGAAGCTTTTTATCAGATATCTAAAGATAAAAATGCTGCGAAAAACCATATAGGAGATGTTCCCCAACCAAAATTAAAAACAGATCCCTTCGGATCTAGTTACGATATGGGTCCCTTTATGTATAGATTCAAATTGAACAGGCTTCTTTATGCTTTGGGTAGTAAAGAAACACCAGAAGAGGTCATTCCAGATCCTGATGATCTTGAATTAGAAGGTATTGTTGAATTTGAAAGGGATATATGCCAATTGGCTCAGATATGGGCTGATGCTTGGGAAAACAAAACATTAAATGACGACGTTATCAATGAAGAAATTCCTAAGTTTTTTAATTTATTCCATATGGGTAATAGAGAAGCTATCGATGATCATTTATATGGAATTAAACAGAGAATGGGTGATTTTTGTTTATTAATAGTTGAAACGATGTCAAAACATGGTTTGAGTGTATTAAAAAGTTTGCCTTCTATTTTTGAGGAAGAATGGAATAATGAAGAATTTAATAAATTTTGGCCTGCAGATGTTCGTAGACAAACAATAGTTAAACTAGCAGATAAAGGAATAAATCATTCTTGGGCAGTTAATGAATTAAAGAAAATAGAAAATAGTTTTTGGGAAGGTTATAATATATATGGGAGAGTTGAAGAATGCCTAAAACAATCTAAAGCATGGATAGAAATTGATGAAGTTGGGTATGCGTATAAAACTCTTAAAAAAATGTATAATGTATCATTTGGCGTTTATGAAGAAAAAGATTATCAGTTAGAAGAATGGATAAATTGGCTAGACAAATTCATTGAAATAAATCCGGGGAGAGCTGAAGAATTAATTACATATTTCGCAGAACATATAACATTAATAAGTGAATATGTAGGAGCTAGTACGTATTATGGTGCTTCTAAAAGACTTTTGACAGCCACATTTAGATGGAATCCATTTAAAGCAATAGAATTATCATTATGGCTTTTGGATCAAATGATGATAACACAAGATGAAATAATCGACATTTTTTTAGAAGAAACCTTGAAAAGTGATAATGCCGATATATATCTAACCATTTTTACTTTAACAAAGTTTTTATTCCCAATTACAACACATTCGAATCATGTTGTCATTGATTTGTTATTAAAAGAAATCAATGCTAAATTTGGTACAGAAAAGGCGACTGAAGCTGCAAGTTATCTGGTTTCTAAAGTTAGAATTTATGCAGAGAAAGACGATAGGCCTACTTGGTTTTATTTAATTAAAAAATCAATGGACAATTTAGGCCTTAATATCAAGGATGCAGGAATAAAAAGTAAAGACATACAATTAAAAGAAAATGATGGTTTTACATATAATTTACTTAAACTAGAAAATTCTACACTTGATGAAAACGCAGTTAAAAATAGAGTTTCATCTATGGATGATTTTATCGAATTGTTACGTGCGGGAACGAAAGAATCCTACTTCGATTGGACACCAATCATTAACAAATTATTGAATGATCTTAATTCTGAGGATATTCTAAAATTAAGTGATATTATCATAAAACATGAAAATATACGAGATTATGAAATTCCTGAATTACTTTCCAGTATAAGTCAAGCACTATCAAATAATGACGATTTAGGTTTGGCTATTAAGATTGGGAAGGAATCACTGAAGTTCTCAGAACCTCGAGGATGGGGAAATTGGGGAGGTACATCACGGATTGAAGCATTTAAAGCTTTAATTAAGGCAGATAAAGACCAATTCCGCCCAATATTATATGAAACATTAATAAACGACCTTAAAAACAGAAATATAGATCCAAAAACCGTTACTTTTAACCTTGATCAAATTTTACCTTTAATAACTGATGAAATACCAATAAAGGATATTTGGCCTGAGTTGGAGAATCATATCCATATATTATTTGAAAATTACCCATCAAATGATTTTGTTCCATTTAAATTTAATGAAGAAAACGTTAAAAAGAATGCTTCAGAAGCTTTAGCACATTTTATAGTCAGTTGTGTTAATCATCCTGTAAGATTATTATCTCAAATGTCTATTCACATAAGTGCAAATCTTTTACTTAAAGGTGATAAATCTATTCAAAATTCGATTAATGAATTTCTTGAAAAAAACGAAAGTTATCAAGAAAATATTTTAATAATTTTAGACGCTGTGAGCTTAAAAGATCATAGAAAAGTAGAAATTTATCGTGAAAAGATTATAGAATTACAAAATTCTCCTAATTATTTAATCAGAAGGATAGCGTGGTCGTTATGTAGGTGCATAGGATGTAATTTTGCTAAAGAAAAAAACAAAACAATTAAATTACCAAAAATTTATTATGAACAACTTCAAAATCGAAATATTTTCGAAAGACGTAATGATGTCGAAAGACCTATAGGTGAACCTTTGTTAGATTCAGAAGACCCTATGGAGTTGATTGCACCATTCAACTTTCATGTTCATGTGATATCTCAAGTGTCAGGAATTCCAGAAATAAATCTTTGTCATAGGGCTGTTCAAATCATGAATCAATTAGAAAATCATGATTTATGGTCCTCAGAAGGGGAAAGAAAATTGAGAACATTTTTAGATTCATCTGGGCTACGCTTTTCATTTATCCGTCCACGCGCAGTTGTAACTCGTAGAGCAATTTTCCATATTATTTCAGAATTAATCGATGGGGATGTGCTCAATCCCTTTAATCTTGTAGATATAGATCAATTTTTCAAGTTTTATGATCCATTTATGATAATGAAAGAACCTTCAAAAAGACCTCAATATGTAGAGACTGCATATGAGGAAGAGCCAATCCAAGAATGGATGGAAAACCTCAGCGATAGTATCTATAAAACTAATTTTAAAATATTTGATGGAATGTTTATTTTAGCTGAAAATACTAAGCTTAAGTTTATTGATCATAACAGCAAGACTGAAATAAGAAAATCTCATTTGATATTTAATTCTAATAAAAACCTAAATCAGGAAATCGGAGATTCATTCTTCTACAAAGTTAATTTATGTAATTTAAATGAATATTTAGATGAAAATCCTCAAACAGAACCAATCCCATTAATTATACAAAACAGAGCTCATGAGTATGACTCGCGTGGTAGTAACTGGATAGCTTTAAATCCAATTATTGCATATCAACTTGGATGGAGCCTTGATGATTCTGGTTTATTCAGATGGGTTGATGAAGATGGTAAACTTATGATAGAAAGTGTTTGGTGGGTTGACGGAATATTAGATAAATTTAAACCAACTTTCTATGAGGTTGGTGAAGGATGGCTAATATTAGCATCTAAAGATGCCATTAAAGCCATAAAATCACAGTATGGGTTAATAAAACGTTTTATAAATGTTGAACGTAATTATTATGATGATAATGGATTTTTAAAAAGTAATTCAATACTTACAGAACATTCAGTGTATAATACTTATCTATTATAATTTAGAACTAATAGATTTACTCAAATTCTTTAATAAGTTAAAATGATAGTTACATCCATTGGGTACTTGTCGGATTAAAAAAATTTATTATTTGAATATTGACAAAGAGGAATATCATCTAATAATTCGTATATCGAAATTATCATGTAAAATTATGAAAGGGGGCGAATCCTATTTTAAATTCATCATTAGTGACTGGAGAACTATTTTTAGACTTAGAGATGGCTTTGTATAAGGAAGTTGTACCAAGTTTACAAACAATTTTGGGTTTAAATGAGATAGTTGAGTTAGTAGTTTTGAAAAATGAGTTATTCATGACAGCTTCAGATCATATACTGGTTTTGAAAAATCTTAATAGGGATATAATAACTAAATTGGGTGGTAATGATCAGGTTGATTGGAATTATGAGATTGAAAATTTAGGAAATGCAAACTTGAGAAAACCATTAATTATTGGCAGTTTATTTGATAATGATATTTTGATTTTAGACACAGAATACAAAGATGATCCTAAGTTTAGAGAATTTGGAAAGAAAATATTCTTGGAACAATGGAAAGGGAACTGGATAAACAAAAACATCGGATTTGGTATTAAAGATGTTGAAACTAAGTTTAATTATGAACTTTCTTGGTTAAGAAGTTTCAATGATACATTTAAATATGTCTCTCATGATCCTGAGTACTGGTTGATGTCTATAAAAGCTGCACCAGATTTAGCTCCTGTGTTGAACGAAGGGAAAAATAATCTAATGGAGACTTATCAATTTTTTAAGCAAGTTGAATTGTATATGAATTACACAAAGGGTAATAAACTAGAATTTAGTGATTCTGTTTTTATGCAGCCTTTTATTGCCCTAAATTCTCGACCTCGGGAAAATTTTACTAATATTTTCCATGAAAGATTAAAAAAAATTAGAAATCAAGACATAAAATACCTTTTTGGACTTCAAGATACTTGGATCTATTATTTACCTCCTTTAACATCAATTTTATTGGATAGATGCCAAAAATTGGATGATATTCCTGATGAGTTGATTAATCTTAGAAATGAATTTAAAAATCTTAGAAATGCTTTAACTAAGTTTCAGATGAATTTCGATAAGGCGAGTACAATAAAAGATAAAATTGATTTAAAGAAAGAGTTCAAAGAGTCAATGGATTTATTTTCTAACAAAGTGCAAAGGCCTAAAGGTCGATTTATCAAGACAATACTTGATTTAGCAGTTGAAATACCTGGGAGTACTGTAAAAAAAGATTTTTCTGGACCTATTAATGCAATTACTAAAAAAGTAACGGAATATTTTTATTACAGGAAAATATATCCTTGGGTTAATAGTTTTACTGATTTATATGGGAAGTCTTTAGAAATCAGAGATGATAAAAATTTATATGAGAATTTATTCGGAGAAATAAATTTTAAAAATTTCAGGGAGTTTGAAATATTCGCTAAAAATTCAGAAAAACTAATAATTAAAAATAATTTCAAATCTGCTTAACTATTTAACAATTTAAACATACCATTTGGGTTGATTTTTTCTCCAAGAACAGTCAACACTACAATACCTTCATCCTCATTTACCAACATTTCAGAAATATTAACTTTTTCGATGTATCTTTCTCGAATAATGATTCTTTCTATTTTTTTGATATCATCACTTTTCATGTGTTGTTTCTTTATTGGATCCAATTTCCCATCTGGAGGTTCTACTACTCCGATCATATATACTTTAAAATGATTAGAACTCAATTTTTTTCTAATATCTTTAATTAATCTGTCGGCAATGTCTTCCGGAGAACCATCAAAATAGCTAGAACCTTTAAATTCTAATACTTCATCTTCATTATCGGTAAATTTCTTATTTTTTAGCATTGTTAAAAATTTAAAAGCCATAGTGTTTAAAAAATAATGTAAATATTTTTTTTGGTTTTCAAATGCTAGAATTCTGAATGTAGAGTACAATAGCATATAATAAAGATCTCTATCCCTTAAATCAGTCTCTTTTAAATAATCTATCAAATATTTAGAAATATCTACACATATTTCATTATAGATAACCATTTTTTGTATTTCTGCAGGCTTTGAAGCGAGTTTATCTCCTGCGTGAAATATTTGAAATTGATTTCCGTTAGAAAAGTATGAATTTAGTTCATTTATGTAGTCTGGAGAAAATTCGATATCTGCATTACCTTCATTTGCTCCAAATAATATATGAAAATGGGGATTCCTCTTTTTAATTATTAATCCGTCCCCATGTTTTTCCACGCCCTCCATGTGATCCAAATAACGTGACACCTGAAGATCCAAATTACCTACAATTTCAAAGAATTTGTCTGAATAATGTTTCAAATTGTATTGATCAGCTATGAAATGTTTATAAAATACTTCAAAGTCAGGGTATCTTTTTTTCCCAATGCGAACTTGTTCAATGTTAATTATTTCTATTGGTACCTCTAATCTAATTTGATTTCCATTTATATAACCACGAATTTGCTCTATATTCTCGTCATTTAGTTCTAGTACTGTTGAATTTCCCATTATATCTGTATAAATCCTATATTTTCCACCTTGATAATAATGGGAATCTTTTTGATACGCCCCTAACCATTCAACAAAAAAATCTGATTTATAAAATTCATAATAACGAACTTTTATAGTTTCATCGTCTTCAAGTCTGAAAATAGCATAAAGCATTATATTATCTTTATCCATCATTCTTGGAATGATTTCATATGTTGGAGTTATTGTTTCTTCTCCAAAGACGGTATTTGCTAATAAGATATAATTTTTAGAGACTATGCCAACAGCATATCTATCATCTTCTCTTCTTCTTGTTTTGAGGTGTGCAGTAAAATCATTCAGCAAATATTCAAATTGTTCTGTAAGTTTCTCATTATTTTCATTGTAATTGTCAAAGATACCTAAAAGCCATTTATTAGGATTTTCATCCAATTCAAGGTCTTTAATGTCTTTTTCTTTTCCATGCTCCATTAATTTACCTATAATTGATTCTAATTTTCCTTTCTCGTTCAAGCTTGTAATTTCTTTTTGTCTATAATCTTTATCTTTAACCCTCTTAGAAAAAACATAGATTACATCATTAGAATCATCAATTATGGGGATATTTAAATTCAATTTCTTATCATTTAAATTATCAATCATTTTTTTCTCCCCTAACAAGCATTAAATGTTCATTTGAGGTTAATTGGTGTTATATGAATAGGTTAAAATTCCAAGTTTGTTCATTGTTAGTCATTTCATACGCGTGATATTGTATTTTAAATCTTCACTCTTAACTTTTTCTATTTCTATTTGTGCTAGGTTGTTTTGGTTATATTTTTAATTTGTGACGCTCATTCACCTGTTTAAACACCATACAAGCATACCTTAAAACCTCCATCAAGCTGGCATTTCTGTACAGCATCATACCGTAACTCGAACATGACATCTATATGCCATGACCAAACTACCGCATTTTACATAATTAGTTTTCCCCTAACCATCTGTTTTATCGGGCCTCAATATTAGTGTACTCTGATTACTCCGTCTTTATTATCAAAATCGGTGTCAAATGATATTATTTCATGGATTTCTAGTTCTTTCATGGTCTCCAGAAGTAGGGTATCTACCAGTGACAGGGACCCGTCATACTTCAAATGGGTAATCATACCTCTATCCAGAAGATGGTTGGTGTTATATATTTTGTAATTGTCTTTGATGTTGTGGTACAGGTCTGTAGCTATTTTACCCCCATATAAACTTCCAGAAATAGTTATTGATTCAAAGATCACGCCGTCAGTAACGTATTTCTCTTCATCTTCTATTTTACTTAGAATTTCTACGGCCCTCTCATGGTACCTGTCTTTGGTATCTAAAAGGTTTATAAAGAAATTAGTGTCTACTAAAATCAATTTTCTCACCGTGTTCTATTCTTTTTTGGATTTTAACACTGTTAATGGGTTTTTTACTTGATACTATTCCCACGATGTCATCTAGTTTGCTCCGCTTTCTAAAATTTATGTTAATTTCACCATTTTCATTTACAATCCATTCCACGATGTCGTTGGCCTGTACTTTGAACATTTTACGAATCTCTGAGGGAATAGCCGTTTGGTTATTATCATACACTTTAGTAGTTATCATAAGATTCACCAATTAAATATAAATTTAACAACTTATATAAAATTAACTGTGAATATCGATTTAACATAGATTGGTTAAATTTCATTTTTGGTTATTTTTTTTAATTTTTGGCGCTCTTTCGCCCGCTCAAACTCCCTCTCAGCATGCCTTATAACCTCCATTAAGTGCTGGTACTTTAACGAGGGCGTTATAACCGGAATTCGCATATCGCACCTCCTCATGTCACTGGTGTAACTGTTTTTCTGTTTTTTGTACTTCTCGTCCAGGGTTTCAAAGTATTGTATGCGGATATTGATGGGTTTTACGCTACATATGACAGATCATGCTTTTAAATAGTGGTAAGGATCTAATTATTAGTCAGTTACAAAATTGAAAAGTCTAAACAAAGTTTCTGGAGATTTTAAATGAATGGGCAACACCGGAAGGACATTAAACAGGGTTCAAGGGTTTATATAATATTAAAGAAAGACCAGCGCACAGGAAAACGAACCTTAGGAGTAGTTAAAGATATACTAACACGTTCATCACATCATCCTCATGGAATTAAAGTGAGATTGGAAGATGGACGGGTAGGTAGGGTACAAGAGGTAATAGATAAATAATTCCATTGTAAATTGCGGAGTTGAATATTTTTAGAAAAAAAATATCAGGTTAA
>Ga0334888_1001914_pt1 | contig 24620 bp, 20 predicted proteins | sample GraSluR1_MG_FD_207227 | JGI IMG/M metagenome (GOLD analysis project Ga0334888, IMG submission 207227) | Sludge microbial communities from methane-producing bioreactor in Wageningen University, Netherlands - Granular Sludge_3_08-R1 | ecosystem: Engineered > Bioreactor > Anaerobic > Unclassified ...
TATGATTCGGCGCGGATGTCAGAAGAAGATTTACCGCGTTCTTATACCGAATTGCAGGACTGGGTTAAACAGAATCCGGGGCGCTTCACTTATATTGCGCCAGGTCCGGGGGCATTCCAGGGAACACGCTTTGTCAAAGGTGCTCTTTATGAAGTCAGCGGCAAAGTGGAAGAATGGGGAACCTTCGACCAGGCCCTTTGGGATGAATATTCGCCCTTGCTATGGGACTACTTTAATGACATCAAGCCCTATTTGTGGCGTGAGGGTGAAACCTATCCCAAAGATGAAAATGAATTGCACAGTTTATTCGCCAACCAAGAAATTGATTTCAGTATTACCCAAGCCATCGTTGGTGCTGGCGCCTTGATCGAACAAGGCCTGGTACCAGACACTGCGCGTGCGTTTGTGTTCGATAACTATATGATCGGCGATTTTAATTATGTGGCTATTCCGGTCAACGCGCCTAATACAGCGGCAGCGCTGGTATTGGCGAATCTGATCCTTAACCCTGAACTGCAAGCAGTCCACATTTTGCCAGAAAATGGCTTCGGACTGGGTTTTGGCATCGACATCAATCGTGTGACTGACCAGGACGTGTTGAAAATACTACTGGATGCATCCCAACGATTGGGCGTTGCTGCAACTGATCCCGCTGATCTGGCAAAATCCCTGGTAGGTGATACCGCGGCGCAATACCAGGGCCTGGTAGAAGACGGTTGGCGCGAGTTCGTCCTACAGAAGTAAATTCTATGTTCAAGAGATTAAAACTGTCTCCTTCCTGGATACGATTGGCCCCAGCCATACTAATCATCAGTGTGTTGTTTGGGGCCAGTATCCTTTTTGGATTGGCGCAAAGTTTTGGGATGATGACCGGCACCCAGCAGGAAACTATCAGCCTTGCCGCCTATCAGAGTGTTTTCAGTGGTCAGGGACCTGCAGGGCGTGAGTTCTGGTCTTCTTTCTGGTTTTCTTTGTGGGTAGCCACCGCATCTACCTTTTTCTCTGCCATCGGAGCACTGGCTGTCGCCATCTGGCTCTCTGATCGTAAAAAGAAATCTCAACAAATCGACACCTTGGCGTTAAACTGGAACATGGCATTTCCCCACCTGGTGTGGGCGATCGCCCTGTTATTGTTCTTCTCTCAGAGCGGTTTTCTGGCGCGCCTGTCTGCCACATTCGGCTTCATACAAACGCCTGCTGAATTTCCCGTCCTGGTGCTTGATCGATTTGGCATTGGAATCATTATCGATTATGTAACCAAAGAAATTCCATTTCTGACTTTGATCCTGCTGGCAGTTTTACGCTCTCAGGCAGAGAACCTGGATGTTGTCGCTGAGAATTTGGGGGCATCCCGTTGGCAGCAACTGCGTTTTGTGACCATTCCCCAGGTTATGCCAGCTTTGTCAGCAGGTTCTTTGATCGTCTTTGGTTTCATATTCAGCGCTTTTGAAGTGCCAGCCATCCTGGGGGTCCGTTACCCGCGTATGCTGCCCGTGTTAGCGCTTGATTTTTTCCTGAATCAGGACTTAAATAGGCGGGCAGAAGGCATGGTGATAAGTTTTGTCATCACTGTCTTCGTTATTATTGTCGCCATTTTAAGTCAAAAGCAGGAGAAAGGTACTCAGCAGTGATGAAAAAAGCCTCCTTTATTGCCTTTCGTGTGGTTTTGTATGCCATTCTGATCGCGCCCCTGTTTTTATTCGGCCTCTATGCATTTTCTGAGCGCTGGTTCTTTCCTGCACCTCTGCCCACCCAATGGACAGCCAGCATATTTACCCGCATCATCACAAATTCTCGAACCACTGCCGGCTTATCAGCCAGCCTGAGCCTTGCCCTGATCGTCACTGTATTGTCATTAATCATTGGGTATCCGGCTGCCCGTGTCCTGGGTACGAAGGTGTTTCGGGGCAGATCGCTGGCCTGGTTAATTTTCTTCATCCCTACTGTGGTGCCGCCGCTTGCCATTGGGATGGGCCTGAACATCCTGTTTCTGCGCCTCGGTTGGTCAGGAACTATGTTTGGGGTTGTACTGGCCCACCTTGTACCCACCTTGCCCTACACCATCTTCACACTTTCCGGCGTATTTTCCCGTTTTGATGAAAACTATGAGCTTCAAGCACTGGTACTGGGCTCAAGCCGTCTGCGAATCTTTTTGACAATCACCCTCAGGCTCATTTTACCCGGACTGGTGGTTGCCTCTCTCTTCGCCTTTCTCATCTCATGGAGCCAATATTTACTGACCCTGTTGATTGGCGGGGGCAAAATTCTCACCATTCCCATGTTGTTGTTTTCAGCTGTTTCGGGTGGCAACCCGACCTCCATCGCAGCCTATTCATTGATCTTCGTTGCCCCCCCCGTAATCATGATCGCGGCATCGGCGCGTTTTCTGACACAACATGGAAATACCATCAGGGAGCAGTACTAATGACCAACATCGAATTGGTAAACTTGAAGAAAACCTATCCTGGCGGCGAAACACCAGTTTTAAATCACCTGTCGCTGACAATTCATTCAGGCGAAATGATGGCCTTGCTGGGTCCATCAGGCAGCGGTAAATCCACCATTCTTAAATTGATTACCGGCATTGAAACGCCTGATGAGGGTGACATTTTGTTTGATGGTGAAAGTATTCTGCCTATTGCCCCAAACAAACGTGGAGCAATCCTGATGTTTCAAAAGGCATACCTGTTTCCGTTCTTGAGTGTGGAAGATAATATCGGATTCGGCATGAAAGTAAGGGGGGACAATGCCAAAACTATTCGGGCTGAAGTGAGAAAGATGTTGGATTTAATCGGTCTGCCTGGTTTTGAGAAGCGCAAGCCCTCTCAGCTTTCAGGTGGAGAGCAGCAAAGAGTAGCCCTTGCCAGGGCGCTGGTCTTGCAGCCAAGATCGATGTTGTTGGATGAGCCTCTCAGCAGCCTCGACACCGAGGTGAGGGTTAATTTACAGGAAGCTATCCGCCGCATTCAACGTGAGTTGGGAATCACCACCATTCTGGTCACACACGATCTGAATGAGGCCATGGGCATGGCTGACCGGGTTGCCCTGTTGTTGGATGGGCAGGTGGCGGCGGTCGATCAACCTATGCACCTGTATGCCCGCCCGCCCACCAAGCCAACGTCACGATTTGTTGGCATTACTACATTTCTGGAAGGGGAGTTAAAGCAAGGACATCTGGCTACTGAGCAAGGCACACTGACTGTGAACACGAATAGGCACCAGGCTGACTCGGCGGTTTTTGCCATACGGCCTGAACATATCCGCGTGCAGAAAGAACCGGGGCAAAACTCGATGGCAGGCTTGATCGCAGAGTGTATATTCAGGGGGGATTACATCGAATACCAGGTGGCGGTTGACAAGCAAACCAGTATCCGTGCGAGGGTGCCTATGCCAGCACCGTTGATCGAACACGGACAGCAGGTATATATCTGCTTTCCCCCTGAATACCTGTTCGAGGTGGAACCAAATTAATACACTGTCGGTCCTCAGTAAAGAAAAAGGTGAGAAGTTGTTTTTTTCTCACCTTTCTTTGTGCAATACAATGACAAATGTTTATGTTGATTTTGTTCGCAGGTAACGGGTGACGACCTTTTTAACAATTTCAGAAAAGGTTGGGTAAATGAAAATCAGGTCTCCCAGTTCATGGATGGGCAATCTGAGTTTGATCGCCAGCGTGAAAAACTGAATCCATTCACCAGCGTGCTTGCCGATGGCATCTGCCCCCAGGATGTGATCTTCTTCATCCAGTACAATTTTTACAAAGCCCTCGGTTTCGCTTTCGGTCTTGAAACGATCGATCGAACCGGTTTCAACCTGGAAGGTGTTCACCTTCTCAAATTTCTTCCTCGCCTGTTCCTCGTTTAGTCCAACATGCCCGATCTCGGGATCCATGAAGATAGCCCACGGGACAATCGAAAGGTCATTCAAGACATGGTTGCCAGAGATGATGTTTTCAAAAGCCACCTCCGCCTGATAAGAAGCCATGTGGGTGAATTTGGCCCTCGAGGCAACATCACCAATGGCGTAGATGTTGGCGGCAGTAGTTTGGAGGTATTCGTTAGTCTCGATGCCATACTCGTTATAGGCGATACCGGCTTTCTCCAACGCCAGGCCGGCGGTGTTGGGAATACGCCCAAGGGCAGCAAAAATGCGCTCAACCACCATCTCCTTCTTTTCACCATCTTGCTCAAGAAAGAGGCGCACTTTTCCATCGGGAAGCGACTGACAATCAACGACGTGTGAATTGGTTAAAATCTTTATCCCCTCCCTGCGCAAAACTTCGCTTGCCAACTCACCAACTTGTTGATCGACGACATGCAGGATACGCGAATTTCTATCGATGATACTCACCTCAGCGCCGAATCTTGCCAGTGCCTGCCCTAACTCGACAGAGATGACCCCGCCGCCAAGAAAGACGACTGAAGAAGGAAGGTCGCGAATGGCCCAGAAGTTGTTGTTGGTTAACACATCAGGCATTTCACCACCACTGTGTGGTGCCATGCGCGGTGAAGAACCGGTGGCAATGATGGTGTTGCTTGCAGCAATGACATCATCCCCAATCTTTATTTGGGTAGGGCTGAGAAATTCCGCCCCATCAGCATGAATGTAGACATCGATTCCCTGATCTTCAAACACAACCGGCTGCTCGTTTTGATACACACTCTGCACCACATCGTTGACATGCTCCATGACCCTGGCGAATTCTAACTGGTTGGTTTGATCTAACTCAGGCAGGCCCAGCCGCCGGGCATTCTGCATCGCATGGTACAGCTTGGCACTGCTGAGCAGGGTCTTACTGGGAACACAGCCGGCGTGGGTGCATTCACCGCCGATTTTGTCCTTTTCAAGCATGGCTACTTTATATCCATTGCGGTTGGCCGTCAGGGCTGCCACCAGACCGCCGGAACCGGCTCCTATTACTGCCAAATCGTATGTTTTCATAAGTTTTTCCTTTTGATTAAATTTTTCCAATTTATTACTGCTCTATACTTGTAAAGGCTCGAAAATACCTGCACTGGTTGGGTTGGTGATATGACTGGCCGCCATCAGTATTGCCTCTTGAATGTCAGCATGATCCCATGGCAGCCCTTGATACAGATATCCTTCTTGAAAGGTTCCAACCGTTCTTGCCAGTATTTCAGACCCAAAGTGAATCGAGCTTTCTTGTAAGCCTTCTGACCCAAAAATCCGGTTGAACTCTTCTCCCAACGCAATCCGATAGTTTTCGAGAAAACCCTTTAACATGTTCATGGCGTTCTCTGCCGTTGACGCGGACGGAGGCCTGTGCATGTGCATCCACAGATGAGCAGCCAGATGCCCTACATCCTGGGATGGATGGCCATAATGCGCCAGTTCCCAATCGATTATTCGCAAATCGTCACCAGACACAATAACCGAAGGCAGCCACAAATCGCCCATGACAACCACTTTTCCTGACCTTTGTAACAGTTCGCCATAAGTAACAGCAGCAACACCCATTTCTGAGGCATTGTGAAGGTTGGCTCGTTGGGCATACATGCCCACATTCTGGTAAAGAACCCTGAATCGAGTTTGCTGAATCTGCGGATTCGAGAATTGTTGCGCCAAATCTGGCCGTTCAGCACTTAATGCATGCAAGTTGCCAATAAATGAACCGATACGCTTGCCCATTTTGAAAGACTCTTCAGGTTTGTGCGGCGATTGAATCCACTGTGAAAGATCGGGGCAATTGCAAACATCTTCCATGATCAGGATGTTGTGTGTAGTGTCCAGGTAAACAAACGCGGGCAGGCGAATTTTTTCATTGGTCAGTTGTGAAAGCGCACCATCCTTGCCGAAGATCTTCAATGCATTGGCTTCTATGACAATACGATCTGGGTCTAGCTCAATTTCCGGATTGGTGGCGACATAAGGAGGCGCCCATTTGGCAATGATTGATGGGTAAATGGTGCCTGGTTCTCCCTGAATCCGCCAGACGAAATTCAATAAACCTCCAGTCAGAGGCTCGGGTTTTGACCGCATTGTGAAGCCGGGAACTTTTTTGATCATATCTTCCAGAATAGAGGATCGTTCTGCATCGGTCAATTCTGTCAGATTTGTTGGACCTTCAATCATTTCTTTTTAACCTTTTGTCTTTTGGGAAGTTTTCCTATTGGTTTATTCAGCCTACCGCACAATGCTTGCCATTACATACTACAGACAAGTTAAAGAGTAGGTTTCTTACGTAAGTTGAAGAATTATTCAACCCAATCTGTAAATGGAATGGTCAGAACCAGCCCCCTCAGCAGGAAAATTTGACAAGTCTTTAGCAGTTATGAAATGAAGGAAATGGCATGCCATAAATTTCTGGTTATTCGAATTCATTAGACCCCTCAAGCATTCTTACCAGGGCTTCGTATTCTTCGCGGCAATCAGGACACATATCAAGGTGATAATGGACCAGTGGCAGAAATTCGGCGGGGTTTTCTCCCCGCAATGCCATTTCGGCATATTGATCGAGTAAACCATGCACTTCATCGCAAGACAGTTCTTGTTCTCGGGTATTCGCAATCATCATGAGCATGTTTTTTGCGTGCTGAGGCGAAATTTTCATCTCTGATGATTTTTGTATAGAAGCCTGGTGGCGTTTAAAAATTCTTCGTAACCATTTCATGTTATTCACTATTGACATAGACGCGATAGAAGCAGCAAATCTTACTTTATTCTTCAAACATTGCCAAAATCTCAGACGGAGATAAACCATTTTTTTCCAGATGGCCCTTCAGCTTTAATCGTGCATCATGCAATAATTTGTAAAGGGCGTTTCTATTGGTGCCCATACGTCTGGCAACTACTTCCAAAGGCATTCCCTTCACGGCTACCGCTAACATGGCTTTGCGCTGTTTCTCGGTGAGCACACTCTCCATAGTCTGTCCCAGCATATTTAAGATCTCATTTTTCTCGAAGCTTTTTTCTACCCCCGGGTCAGATGAAGGTAACTCACGGTCCATACCGTCTAAATCATCTTTCTCAAGATGTTCATCCAGCGAGATTTCGCGCCACCTTGCCAGGCGTAATTCGGTTAATGCTATCCGCACGGCAATTGCCTGCACCCAGGTAGTGAATTGACTGCGCCCTTCGAAGGTGTCCAATTTTGATAACACACGCAGAATGGTTTCTTGAGAGACCTCTTCTACCAACGATGAAAAACGGGGATCGCTGGGGAGTATCCATTTGGATAAAGCATAGGGAAGGCCGTGCGTGATAATACGGCGTAAATCCTCCAGCGCGAATTCTTTCCGCCGCCCGGAGGCTTGAAGATCAACTAACCATTCATCATTCGTGCGACGCATAGGGGATGGCTCCATACAGGTAGTATACTATGATACCCCTTACATTTACCAAACTATGTAAGAAAAACAAACCCTGCAACGTCTATTAAAGAGTACAGGTTTTACATGGCTCCAAGGTTAATCAGCACGCTGTCTGTTTTGATATTCATTCGCTTAAACAGCAGAGAAATGCCGGCGTAGACCAAAATAAGGGATAGATATGAAAAAAACAGCAGAAGCAATACGTCTCGAAGGATATCGGTACCGCAAAAGCAACTGGAAGAATTGGGGGCCTTATCTGAGTGAGCGTGCGTGGGGTACTGTGCGCGAAGACTACAGTGAACACGGGGAGGCCTGGCAGTATTTTCCTCACGATCATGCTCGCAGCCGTGTGTATCGCTGGAATGAAGATGGGTTGGCTGGCATCAGTGATCGTTACCAGTATTTGTGTTTTGCCTTTGCATTTTGGAATGGCAAAGACTCCATTCTCAAAGAGCGATTATTCGGATTGACTGGCCCTGAGGGCAATCACAGCGAAGATGTGAAGGAACAGTATTATTATCTGGATAATACACCCACCCATAGCTATATGAAATATCTCTACAAATATCCACAGGCTGCCTTTCCTTATGAGGAGTTGGTCAAAGAAAACCAGGTGCGCAGCCGGACCCAGCCAGAATTTGAACTTGGTGACACTGGTGTTTTTGACCAGAATGCCTATTTTGATGTTGTCATTGAATATGCAAAAGCCGATGAGAATGATATTCTTATCAAAATTACCGCCACCAACCGAGGAACTGAATCCGCAGAACTCCATTTGTTGCCAACACTTTGGTTTCGCAACACCTGGCTTTGGGGGTATCCTGACAGCCCAATGGGCAATGTACAAGGAAGACCATCTCTGCATCAGGTTGATTGCATTGATGATTGGATAAAAATCCAGGCAGACCACCCAACCCTGGGAAGATATTTTTTAATGGGTGAACAAGCAAAGACTGCCTTGTTTACAGAAAACGCAACCAATTACCAAAAATTGTATGGCACAGAAAATGACAATCCTTATACGAAAGACTCCTTTCATCGTTTTCTAATAGACAATGAAATTGGCGCCATTAACTTGGAGAAAACCGGGACCAAAACCGCCCTGTATTATCATGAAACCATCCCTGGCGGCGATTCATTTACCATCAGACTGCGGTTAACAGACAAAGAACAGGTGAATCCCTTTCACCCATTTGATGCCCTGTTTGCCAAACGCATCTCAGAAGCTGATGAATTCTATGCTTCCATTCAACCACCAAGTATGCCAAAAGAAGTTGCCTCAATACAACGCCAGGCATTTGCGGGTATGTTATGGAACAAGCAATTCTATTACTATGATATAGCGCAATGGTTAGCAGGAGACCCCGCTATGCCAACACCGCCTGCAAGCCGTATGTCGGGCCGAAACAACCAATGGAAGCATGTGACTAACTTTGATATCATATCCATGCCCGACAAATGGGAGTACCCCTGGTACGCTGCCTGGGATCTGGCATTCCATGCGATCCCCCTGGCGATCATTGACCCTGATTTTGCCAAACGCCAATTGATCCTGATGACCCGCGAATGGTATATGCACCCCAATGGACAACTACCCGCCTATGAATGGGCGTTAGGCGATGTGAACCCACCCGTTCATGCCTGGGCCGCCTGGCAGGTGTATACCGTAGATGCGAAACAAAGCGGAACCCCTGATCGGGCGTTCCTTGAAAGGATATTCCAAAAACTCCTGTTGAATTTTACCTGGTGGACCAATCGTAAAGACGCTGATGGGAACAATATATTCCAAGGAGGTTTTTTAGGCCTTGATAACATCAGTGTATTTGACCGGAGCAGTCACCTGCCGACAGGCGGGCATATAGACCAATCAGATGGCACAGCCTGGATGGCTTTTTACAGTCTGGTGATGCTCAAAATCTCACTCGAGTTGGCAAAAGAAAACGCGATATATCAGGATCTTGCCTCCAAGTTTTACGAACATTTTCTTGGCATTGCCAATGCGATGACCAATTGCGGAGGACAAGGGCATTGTTTGTGGCATGACGAGGATGCCTTCTTCTATGATGCGCTCCATCTGCCGGATGATACCATCCTGCCTCTAAAAGTGCGTTCCCTGGTGGGGTTGATTCCTTTGCTGGCGATTGAGACATTGGAACCCGAAGTTTCTACAACCATGCCCGATTTTTATCGCAGGATGCAATGGTTCACAAAGCAGCGCCCGTATTTGAGCGGGAATATGGCAAGTATTGAAGCGGAGGGCATGGGAAAGAGGCACATTGCTTCGATCTTGACGCGTGAACGTCTGCAACAAGTTCTGCACTATCTGCTTGATCCAGAAGAATTCCTGTCAGAATACGGCATCCGCTCGCTTTCCAAATTTCACCAGAAAAATCCGTATCAATTCTCGTTTGGCGACCGTGTTTTCAGCATTCAATACCAGCCGGCTGAATCGGAAAGCGAGTTGTTTGGCGGTAATTCTAACTGGCGCGGACCAATCTGGTTTCCAATCAATTACCTGATCATCGAATCGCTGAAAAAGTTTTACGATTTTTATGGCGATGATTTGTTGGTTGAATGTCCTGTCGGTTCTGGGCAGTATAAAAACTTGAATGATGTGGCTTTGGATTTATCAAAACGATTGCTGAGAATTTTCGAGAAAGACAACAATGGCATCCGTCCAGTTTACAATGGTACCACTGGTGTGAAAGCCGATCCAAACGGGAACCTCTACCCCCTTTTCTTTGAATATTTTCACGGAGACACTGGCGCCGGGTTGGGTGCCAGCCATCAAACGGGCTGGACAGGACTGATCGGCAAATTAATCCAGGATGTCTTCACAGCACAAAAGTGAACATGGTTCCACCACCAGACTGGCGTCCTATTTGGGTTCACTGAAGAAAAACGATGCCTTTGCCGGGTAAAGATTTTTAGCAATTGAAAAAAGACACAACAGAGAAATAGTATCTCAAAAGATTGAAAGGACAACAAAATGGAAGGTTTGAAAGGTAAAAAAGTGTTGGTGACAGGAGGTACCTCCGGCATTGGTCAGGCGATTGCGGTTCAATTTGCCAAAGAAGGTGCCCATGTTGCCATCAATTACCGCCGCCAGCTATCAGACGTGATGGAAACAGACGAACTGGTCCATCAAGCCCTGGAAAATTGTGTGCACGATGTCACGGAACACGGTGTGAACCACATCTTGGTTAAGGCAGATGTAACCAAACAGGATGAAGTGACTGACATGGTGGACGAAGTGATAAACAAACTGGGCGGTTTGGACATTTTAATCAACAACGCGGGGATACAAATTGCTGGTGATTCGCATGAAATACCGCTCAATGATTTTCAGAAAGTCCTGGAGGTCAACCTGACCGGTGCATTCCTGGCGGCAAGGGAAGCGATTAAGCACTTCTTGGCGCAAGAAAAACCAGGCGTGATCATCAATATCTCGAGTGTCCACCAGGAAATTCCAAAACCGCGCTTTCTTGCTTATTCAGTCAGTAAGGGCGGGATGCAAAACCTGACGCGCACGCTTGCCCTTGAATATGCCCATTGCGGCATCCGCGTGAATGGGGTCGGGCCGGGTGCCACGATCACACCCATCAACAATGCCTGGGTCAATGATCCCGTGAAAAGGGCTGAGGTAGAAAAACACATTCCGATGAAGCGCGCCGGCACTTCAGAGGAGATGGCCATTGTCACCGCTTTCCTGGCTTCAGACGCCGCAGCGTATATCACCGGTCAAACCCTCTTTGTAGATGGCGGGTTGACTCTGTACCCCGACTTCGCAACGCCCTGGTCTTCCGAATAATTGTTTTCTGAGATTCTGACAAGACAGGAAGGAACCTGCCCCCATGGAACCGATTCGTTTTTCAAGGAGCATTGTCAACCACCCCGAAACCAGCCAATCGAAAGAATGGCTGGTCACTAACGGTATCGGCGGGTACGCCTCTGGCACGATCGCCAATGTCTTGACACGGCGTTACCATGGCTTGCTAACAGCTGCTTTGCGCCCCCCTACTCGGAGAACGTTGCTGATAGCCAAACTTGATGAAATCGCTTCCTATGGCGATCAATCAGTTCCCCTGTTTGCCAACCAATGGGGTGATGGCAGTATCGACCCCAGAGGATTTGTTTACATCGAATCCTTCCACCTGGAAGGCACATTGCCGGTGTGGACCTTTGCAATTGGCGATGCCTTGCTGGAAAAGAGAATCTGGATGCAGCAGGGAGAAAACACAACCTATGTGCAATATTCTCTGAAGAGAGCTTCTGCCCCCATGAATCTGCGAACAAAGGTATTGGTAAACTATCGTGATCATCATAATACCACTGCCGGTCATGGCTGGGTTATGAATGTTCAGCCTGTCAATCACGGCATACGAATACTGCCCTTCTTTGGTGCAACCTCGTTCCAGGTTCTGTGTGCTGAGGCAGCCTGCAAACCCAAACATGTGTGGTATTTTCACTTTGCCCTCTCTAAAGAAGTATACCGTGGATTGGGGGCACTCGATGACCACCTGTTGGCTGCTGAATTTGAGGTAACCCTTCAACTGAACCATCCCATCACGTTCATATTGTCCAGTGAAGATAATCTCAACCTGGACGGGGCGAAAGCTTTGGCAGACAGAAGATACTATGAACAGAAACTGGTTGCTCTGGCACCGGACATACCTGCTCAACTCAAACTGGCAGCTGATCAATTCGTTATCCATCGTGCCACCGAGAATAACCCCGACGGGAAATCCATCATCGCAGGCTATCACTGGTTCAGTGATTGGGGCAGGGACACGATGATCAGCCTGCCAGGGCTCACGCTGGCAACGGGCAGAGCAGACATCGCCCGAACCATTCTTAGAACCTATGCTGATTACGTATCTGAGGGAATGCTGCCCAACCGGTTCCCCGATTCAGGAGAAACCCTGGAATACAATACTGTCGATGCCACCTTGTGGTATTTTGAAGCTCTTCATGCTTATTATGTCAGAACCAAAGATATGGATCTCCTCGCCGAAATTTTTCCTGTGCTAGAGAAAATAATCACCCACCATCGACTGGGAACCCGTTACCAGATTCATGTTGATCCGGCAGACGGTTTGCTATATTCTGGCGGAGAGGGGGTGCAGCTGACCTGGATGGATGCGAAAGTTGGCGACAGGGTAATCACACCCCGGACCGGCAAGGCAGTGGAAATCAATGCCCTCTGGTATAACGCGTTAAAAATAATGGCTCTTTTTTCAGAGGTTTTAAAAAAAGAGCCGGCCAGTTATGAGAAAATGGCATCAAAGGTAAAAAAGAGCTTTGACCGATTTTGGTATAGCGAAGGGAATTATCTGTATGACGTCATTGACACCCCTGATGGCCCAGATCACTCGCTGCGGCCAAACCAACTATTTGCGGTTTCATTGACACACAGTCCAATCCCTCGATTCCAACAGAAAATCGTTGTTGATGTTGCTGCTGCTCAGTTGTTAACCGCTCATGGACTGAGGAGCCTGGCACCATCACAACAGGAATATCACGGCGATTATGGCGGTGATATGGTCCACAGAGATCAATCCTATCACCAGGGAACCGTATGGGGATGGCTGATTGGCCCCTTTGTGATCGCACATCTTAAGGTTTATAACGATGCCAACCTGGCCGCGACTTTTCTGTCACCACTACTCGACCAGTTGACAGATTTCGGTGTGGGTAGTATCGGTGAGATATTTGATGGCGATTCGCCCTATCACCCACGCGGATGCATCGCGCAGGCATGGAGCGTAGCCGAAGTTATTCGTTCCTGTGAAGCAATCGGATATTATGGACAAATCACATATGCTCAATGAATAAATGATTAATTTGTTAATCGAGAATGTCAGGATTTACATGGAATAGGCTTAAATCATGAATGCAAATGATTACGAAAACCAATCGCCTTTTCACTTTCGGAAAAAAGATAAATAACCTCTATAATGATGGTGGTTTACCATCTATGGAGGTCTCCTATGCTGCACTGCGGAATCATTGGCTGCGGGCGAATCTGCCCCAATCACTTTGTCACACTCAATCAGCACCCTGATGTTGCCATTCGTTGGCTCTGCGATTTGCAGGTGCACAATACAGCGCCATTTGCCAACTCACTGTCGAACGTGCGAACAACACCGAGTGCAGACGCTGTGTTCAAAGATCCATCCGTAGATTTTGTCAATATTTTGACAGACCATGCCTCTCATTATCTCCTGGCAAAACAGGCACTGCTTGCTGGAAAACACGTAATCGTAGAAAAACCTTTTACCATTGAGCCTGAGCATGCACGCGAACTGGTAGCACTGGCAACCGCTAACCAGCTGAAGATCATTTGCATCTCACAACACCGCTTTGATCCGATGATCAATCAAATCCGTGCTTTGGTTCAAAAAGGCAAATTAGGCACACTATTGCAGGTAAATGGGCGTTTGCTTTGTGGGAGATCTACAGAATATTATTCAGAATCCTACTGGCATGGACGCAGCGCAATTGACGGCGGCTCTGCCCTGATTAACCAGGGCTACCATATGCTTGATATCATCCTGTCGATGGCAGGCATTCCGGCTAAATTGAACGCTTATGCGGCAAGACGTGCGCACGTTGACCTGATTGAAACTGAAGATACCATTTCCCTGCAATGCGTGTTCAATGATGGCGCCTTAGGCTCCTTAAATATCACCAGTGGTTATCAAAAAGAGGAATGGAAGGCTGAGATTGAGATGGTGGGCACCGAAGGCAGGATTGTATTTGACCTCCACAGCCCCCACCAAGCGCCTGTCATTGATGTACAAGACGTAAATCTTAGTGACATCATGCAAACAGTCACCCGCACCTACCAACAGGTAGGCATCGGGTATTATGGCGATTTACATGACCTGCAGATCAAAGACTTCATCAGCAGCCTGATTGAAGATCGCCCTCCCAGCTTTTTGCCACAAAATGCAGTAGATACCGTCACTGTCATTCATCAGGCGTATGCGTCCGCCCATCAAAATGGATTCGCCTGGGGATCGATCAGCTAACGGATTTTGGGAATTTGCCATCCCCTAATTTAATGACCGTAAACCCGTGATTGCGCCATTTATCTGCATCCAACACCTGGACGGCATCAATGACTATACGAGCCGATGATATCGTTGCCATATAGGCGGGCTCAATCGCTTTAAACGGACTATGCCCGACCAGAAAAACAATCATTTCGGCATCATTGACCGCCTCTGAAAGGGAGTGGCAAACATTACCTTTGTTAATGACCGCCTCAGGTTTATTCGGCTCGTATGCTTTGACTTCCGCGCCAAGGTCAGCCAATAATTCGACCACATCGATAGCCGGACTTTCACGGATATCATCCACATTGGCTTTATAGGACAGCCCCAATACCCCAATTTTCTTTTTCTCAACCGTTCCCCCCAGTACCTCCCGTATCAACCGGACAACAAAAGCTGGTTGGCTGTCGTTGACTTCTCGTGCAGTCTTGATCAAGGGCGTCAGTTCGGGGGCTTTTTCAACCAAAAACCACGGATCAACACTGATGCAATGCCCCCCAACCCCCACCCCTGGATTTAAGATTTTCACACGCGGATGTAAATTGGCGATCTGGATGGCTTCCCAGATATTCACGTCAAACCGTTCAGCCAGCCTTGAAAATTCATTGGCGATTGCGATATTTATGTCACGGTAGGTGTTTTCCATCAGCTTTACCATTTCGGCAGTGGTGGCAGTGGTTTGAATGATCTCTCCTCGCACAAAAGTCTTGTAAAGTTCTGCGCCTGCTCTGGCAGAGGCAGCGTCAATTCCGCCGATGACTCTCGCATTTTCAACGAGCTCGTGCAGGATTTTCCCGGGAAGCACTCGTTCGGGTGAATAACAAACCAAAAAATCTTCTCCCGCATGCAACCCGGTCTTTTCCAAAAGCGGTACAACCACTTGCTCTGTTGTCTGCGGCGGTGACGTCGATTCCAACACGACCAGGTTGCCTTTGCGTAAAAAAGGAACGATCGCCTGTGTGGCAGAGCGGACAAATGACAAATCTGCGGTTTTGTCGTCATGAAAAGGCGTGGGAACCGCAATGATAAAGGCATCGGCTTCCTCTGGCTTCATACTCACGCGCAAATTACCACTTGCCAAAGCCTGCTGCACAACACTGTGTAAACCAGGTTCATGAATGTGCAGCTCTCCACGTTGCAGGGTCTCGATGATGTTACGCTTTACATCGACCCCTACCACCTGTAACCCGTGCATGGCGAATGTAGAAGCGGTTGGCAAGCCGATATACCCCATCCCCAGAACGCAAATTTTTGAGAATTTCATAGACCATTTTCCTCTTGTAAGCCAGAAAATAATTGTTTTTGCCAATTTGCCTTACCATTGTACTTGATAAATTGTATTGCTCAACGACAATTGCTCTACTGACAACAACCGTACAGCCCGCATCTCTTTCAGCGAGAAAAACCCCCGTGATATAATCGCAAGTGTTTACCAACTTGAAGGAAACCCATGCAATCTGTTCCTGCTCTTGAATGGCATTTATACCAGCAAATGTATCTGATACGCCGCACAGAAGAGACCTTGTTGGATCTTTTCTCACAGGGGCTATTATTCGGCACCGTTCATACCTGCATCGGGCAGGAAGCCATCGCGGTCGGTGTGGTGAACGCCATTGACAAAAGCAAAGACGTGATCTGGTCAAATCATCGCGGACATGGCCATTTTCTAGCCTATTGTGACAATATAGAAGGCCTCATTGCCGAAGTCATGGGCAAAGAAACTGGCGTGTGCCGTGGCATTGGCGGGTCACAACACTTACATTACAACAACTTTTATACCAACGGCATTCTGGGCGGTACCGTTGCCTGTGCAGTAGGTTCCGCAATGGCAGAGAAGAAGAAAAATAGTGGTGCAATAACGGTTGTTTTCCTTGGTGACGGTGCCATGGGTGAAGGCATTGTTTATGAAAGCCTCAACATGGCTTCACTATGGAAATTACCGGTTCTCTTTGTCTTAGAACACAATCAATACGCCCAGACCACCCCCACCAGTCTGGCGCATACCGGCGACTTAAGCAACCGCCCCAAAGCTTTCGGCATAGAAACGCGTGAGATCAAAGCCGACAATGTCATCAGTGTGAACAGATTGGCACAGGAGTGTGCCCACAAAGTCCGCACCCAGCAAAAACCGCTGTTCATTACCATGCACACCTACCGCTTCGCTCCCCACAGCAAAGGTGATGATGTCCGGCCGGCCGCAGAGATCGAAACCGCCAAAAGGTCAGACCCATTAACACATCTGCGTTGGGCACTGGCGCAAATCAATGAGCGCCGGGTGGCATCTATCGAGAATGAAGTGGATATGCGCATTATTGAAGCGGTGGAAACAGCGAAACAGCAGTTGGTTCTGGCACCCGAGATGTTTTTTGAGGGAAGGCAGCCATGACCACCTACTTAGGAAGCCTGCAACTGCACCTGCAACAACTCTTGTCAGTCGACTCGACCGTGCTTGTAATGGGTGAAGATATTCTTGATCCCTATGGCGGCGCTTTCAAAGTCACCAAAGGTCTCTCCACCAAATTCCCAGACCGCGTCATCACCACGCCGATCAGCGAAGCTGGCTTTATTGGCGTCGCAAACGGCATGGCTTTACGTGGCTTGAAACCCATTGTGGAGATCATGTTTGGCGACTTTATCACCCTTGGCGCTGATCAGATTATTAACTATGCCGCCAAATTCGCCGCTATGTATCAATCAGCCCTTGATTACCACCTGGTCATCCGTATGCCGGTTGGCGGCGGCAGAGGTTACGGCCCCACACACAGCCAATGCTTGGAAAAATTATTTCTTGGCATCCCCCACATCACCATTCTTGCGCCATCTATTTACCATGATCCGGGGTTGTTGTTGGCATCTGCGATACAACAACCAGGCCCTGCGTTATTTTTGGAACACAAACTTCTCTACAGCCAGGAACTCATCACGCCAGCCAATTCAGCCTTCGCTGTTGACCTGAGTGACGAATCATTTCCTTTGGTTAGGTTAACCAATAACACAGAAAAAACCGCTGACCTTACCCTGATAACCTACGGCGGTGCGCTTTGGCTGCCAGCTTTGCTACAAAAAATGGCAGAGGAAGAAATCTGGTTGGACGTTCTGATACCATCCTCTCTTAACCAGAAAGCCCACCCATCCATATCTGCTTCAGCCAGCCATACCGGCCGGGTTGTCATTGTGGAAGAAGGTGCCGGCCCCTTCGGTTGGGGCGCGCAAATTGCATACGACCTGCAACATGCAATGTTAAACCGTTTGACCGCGCCGATCGCCGTAATCCATGCTGAAAATACAATCATCCCTGCCACCCAGGCTTTGGAGCAATTGCATTTACCGAATCTGCAAAGAATTGAACAGAAAATCTACGAGGTACTGTCATGAGTGTTTTGCTGTATGCTCCCATGGTGAATGTCAATGAAGAACAAATGAACCTGGTTGAATGGCACAAGCAACCCAAGGAATTCGTCAATAAGGGTGAATTATTAGCAACCTTTGAAACCACCAAATCCACCTACGATTTTCATGCCACAGACTCAGGCTTTTTCGTCCCGTTAGTCGAAGCAGGCAGTCAGGTCACCGTTGGTGAGGTGATTGCTGCCTTAACAGACCAACCAGATGAGGATATTCAAACTCTTCTACCATCGGAGACTGAAAAATTAGAAGCGAAACCCCACTCTCTGCAACAAACCGCTGGTAATCGTTGGACCAGGAAAGCTGAAATTCTCGCCAAGAGACACAACGTCCCCCCACAGGAGATGGAAAGCTTGACATCTGCCGACGTTCGGATAACAGAAGAAGTCGTGCAGGCTTATCTGCAACAGAAATCGACAACCACTGGTAAACAAGCCAACCAGGGGTTTTCCAATGCCACTGAACTCATTTTGATTCTGGGCGGTGGCAATGTAGCCTGTCTCGTGTTGGACATTCTTGCCAGGATTCCACAGCAAACCGCCGTGGCTATTCTTGACGACAATCCTGCCCTGCAAAATACCACCGTTATGGGTGTGCCAGTGTTGGGTAACCTGGATAGAGCCAAATCTCTTTTTGACCAGAATTTCTTCGACAAAGCCGCCCTCGCAGTCGGTATTTTACCTGCGCGGCGTGAGTTGTTTGAGAAACTTTCCAACCTGGGCATCCCCTTCGCCAACATTATCGATCCCTCCGCCATCATTGGTGTCAATGCAAGCATGGGAATTGGCAACATGATTATGGCATTCTGCCGGCTGGGGCCTGAGTCGCAAATAGGAGATAATAATTTTCTCTCTGCGTATGCGAATATTGAACACCACAATCGCATGGGTTCACACTGCACTTTCGGACCCGGTGTCGCCATGTCGGGCGGGGTTACCATCGGCAACAGTGTTCGCTTCGGTACTGGAATATTCATCGAACCCAGACTCACCATCGGAAACAATGCTGTGATCGCTTCGGGCGTAACCTTAACCGCCGACGTCCCTGAGAACACAGTCGTGCGAGCCAAAGCAAATTTTCACTGGTAGACCACCGTGTTATAATCCAAAGCAACGAACTATCTGTCACTGCTATACTCGCAGACAAAGGATTTTGGTGAACTCATGCGTCAGGTCACATACAATGACTCTATCAGTGATTTAGAAATTCACCCGCCTGGCACGTATCAGCCTTTTCGTGAACTTGCCCGTGAAAGTGCTTTCGCCCTTGACAGTTCTCAATTCGTAGAATTAACAACATGCCCCGCTTGTGGCAGCGAAAAAGTTACCCCGGCATTTGACAAATGGCGCTTTCATTATGCTGAATGCCAGCAATGTGCCTCGCTTTTTATTGGCAATCGGCCCAACCTGAACCAGCTTTCCTGGTACCTGAATGAATCACCCGCGGCGCTTTATCGGCAATCCACTTCGTATTTGCAGACCATGCAGACAAATTACAAACGTCTGTCTGCCTACCGTGCCAGCTGGATCGATTCGATCGCCATTCGAATTCCAAAAAGAAAAACCACAGCGATCCTCGATCTGGAAACCCGTTCCGCAGATTTCCTTGCGTTGTTTGGCCAACAATCACAATGGGAGGTTTTGTCAGTTGCGCCCAGGTTTGCACCTGAGTCAGACGAGCAAAGCCAGGCTTATAATTCTCTTGACGATGTTAACGATGAATCTGTCAGTATTTTTACCGCCTTTGACATCCTCGAACATCAATACTCACCCCATAAATTTTTCGAATCCATTCGGAAGAAATTGCAGTCTGGTGGTTTCTTCCTGATGACCACCCGTGTGGGCAGTGGTTTTGATATCCAGACCCTGGGAAAACACTGCCCGACCATTGTGCCCATCGAACACCTGAACCTGCTATCAGTAGAAGGTATCAAGTTTTTATTGCGTGAACACAATTTCTCAATCTTCGAAATATCAACGCCCGGTCAGCTGGATGTCGAAACCGTCGCTGCTACATACCAACAAAAACCTGGACTGCAGTTGCCAAAAAGTGTCAAATACTTCTTTGACAACCGCGATGACCTGGCAAAACAAAATTTACAGTATTTCCTCCAGGCGAATTTGTTAAGTTCGCATCTGCGTCTGGTGGCACAAAAAAAGGATTGAACTTATGGCTGATCTGGTTACTTTATTTAATGCCACCCAATCAAGCGCCGAATTTGCCAGCGCATACATCGCCTATCTATCAGACATCCTCCAGTCTATTGATGTCTCCCTCATCGAGCAAATCATAGACACGTTCTCGAATGCCGCGGAGAACGAGAAAACCATTTACTTCCTCGGCAACGGCGGTAGCGCGGTAACTGCCACTCATTTTGCATCCGATATGGCCGTAAACACCCGCACCAACCAGCACAAACCCTTACGGGCTGTTTCACTGGTGGATAATCTGGCATTACTCACCGCTGTCAGTAACGATGAGGGATTTGAAAACATTTTCATACGCCAATTGGAGATTTTTATGCAGCCTGGAGATGTAGTGGTGGGTCTGTCGGTCAGTGGTAACAGTCCCAATGTCGTCCATGCCTGTCAATTTGCCAAAGACAACGGAGCGACTGTGATTGCCTGCACAGGATTCAATGGCGGTAAAATTGGTATTCTGGCTGATATTCACTTTCATATACCCACCCCATTGGGTGAATATGGACCGGTAGAAGATATCTTCCAAATTCTTGATCACCTGATCTATACCTATCTGCGCCTGTCAAGGGTTGGTTCTCTTTCCCATTGACCTGAAATCAATCATGCTATCAAAGCTCTCACTACACCCAAAAAAGAAACCATTCAAGCTGCCCATTAAAGTGGGTATTGTTGGTATGGGAAAAATGGGTGGAATTCGTTACGAGGAAGCAATTAAGAATCCCAACCTCTCTGTTGCTGCCCTGTGTGACGTTGTTCCTGGTTTGCAAAAAACCTATCCAGACCAGATTATCTATGATGATTACCGCAAGTTGATTGATGAGGCAGACATTGATGCGGTCATCATCTGTACCTACAATCACATCGCGCCACTGGTTGTCAAGGCAGCGCTGAAGGCGGGAAAGCATGTCTTCTGTGAGAAGCCGCCAGCGCGCACAATTGAAGAAATGCTATCGGTGATCGAGGTAGAACAAGCCCATCCCGAATTGGTCTTAATGTATGGATTCAACCACCGCAAACATTATTCCATCATGGAGGCCAAAAGCATTATCGATGCCGGCCATTTCGGCAATATCTTATGGATGCGTGGGGTGTATGGGAAGGCTGGAGGTCTGTATTTCCCCGAATCCTGGCGCAACGATGTTGAATTGTCAGGCGGGGGAATTTTGATCGACCAGGGCATCCACATGGTGGATTTGTTCTTGTATTTTTGCGGTGATTTCCAGCATGTTCAAAGCCTCACCACCAGCTCTTACTGGCAGGTGCCGGTAGAGGACAATGCCTTCGCTATTTTACGCAACGACAACAACCAGGTGGCGCTGCTGCATTCATCAGCCACCCAATGGAAACACACTTTTTCGCTTGAAATCTGCCTTCAGAATGGGTATATACACCTGAACGGCATTCTGTCATCTACCAGAAGCTATGGAGACGAAACTTTGACCTATGCGCGGCGGGAGTTTGAAAACAAGACCCGCTCATTGGGAAAACCCCGCGAGGAAACCATCTACTTTGGCATCGATGATTCGTGGCGCCTTGAATTTGAAGATTTTGTCGCCGCCATCATCAATGACCAACCATTAGCATCCGGTAATTCTGCGGACGCCCTGCGCGCATTGGCATTGGTTCACCAAATTTATGCCAACAGCCCGGTCTGATATAATTCTGCCAGTCATTATGGATAAATTACATTTACACCCCCATCAGCAGATAGTCTCACGCGCAGACCGGTTGCACATCAAAAGCCATCAACCCGCTGTATTGTGGTTCACCGGCCTTTCAGGCAGCGGGAAATCAACCATTGCCAATCTGGTCGAATGCCAACTGAATCATACCTATCTTGCCCATACCACGTTGCTGGATGGCGACACAGTTCGCACCGGGTTGAACAAAGACCTGACTTTCAGCGAAACAGACCGCCATGAAAACATCCGCCGCATTGGCGAAGTGTGCAAATTGTTCAACCAGGCTGGTTTATTGGTGTTAACCGCCTTTATCAGCCCTTTACACGCTGACAGAGACCAGATAAGGGCACTGCTGCCCGCCGGCGAATTTATTGAAATATTCGTTGATTGTCCCCTGCAGGTTTGCGAGCAGCGCGACCCCAAAGGACTGTACCAAAAAGCGCGTGCCGGAATTATCACCAACTTCACCGGCATTGATGCTGCCTATGAACCTCCACAACATCCTGAAATCCACCTGTTTTCCGCAGAAAAGACCCCCGAACAATGCGCTCAGGATGTGATAGACTACCTGTGCGAAAAGAACATAATTCATCACAGTATCAATCCAAAGCAATGACGGGAAACCACATGGATCATTTACAGGAATTAGAAAACATCTCCGTTTACATATTTCGTGAGGCCTATGCCAATTTCAAAAACCTTGGCATGTTATGGTCAATGGGCAAAGATTCGACTGTACTGCTGTGGCTGGCACGCAAAGCATTCTATGGCCACGTTCCTTTCCCACTGATCCATATCGACACACATTTCAAAATTCCCGAAATGATCGAATACCGTGACCGCATCGTTCGCGAGTGGAAGATCAATATGGTCGTCGGCAGCAATGAGCAGGCATTGGAAAGTAAACAGACCTTCCCCGATGGCGCTATTGACCGAATCAGCTGCTGCCAGTTGTTGAAATCCGAAGCTCTACGCGGTGTACTCACCGGCGATGGCGTTCGTTATCGCTTCAACCATGCCCTCGGAGAATACCAGCGTGAGGAGAACCCGGAACCATTTACCGGCGTCATCGTTGGCGCCCGCGCTGATGAAGAAGGCTCTCGCTCTAAAGAACGCTATTTCTCACCGCGCGACCGTCAGAATGAGTGGCACATCGCGGAACAACCCCCTGAATTTTGGAATCAATACAAAACCGATTTTGCCACCGGCACCAATGTCCGCATCCACCCCTTGTTAGATTGGACTGAGATCAATATCTGGGAGTACATCGAAAGAGAAAAAATCCCCACCGTTTCTCTATATTACAACCAGGGTGAAGGCACCCGTTACCGTTCTCTGGGTTGCTATCCCTGCACTTTTCCGGTCAAATCAGAAGCACGCAATGTGCGCGAGATCATCGAAGAACTAAAGACAGGCCGATTCTCCAAAATTGCAGAACGTGAAGGCCGTGCGCAGGACAAAGAAGATGGCGGAGGTCTGGAATCATTACGACGTGAAGGATACATGTAAACATGGCAGCAAGCACCGAACCAACCAATAACGAACAAATGAACATCGTTTTTGTCGGCCATGTCGATCATGGGAAAAGCACCGTGGTCGGCAGGTTGCTGGCCGAAACCGGCTCTCTGCCTGATGGAAAATTGGAGCAAATCCAGGCACGATGTGAACGCGAGTCACAGCCTTTCGAATACGCTTATCTGATTGATGCACTGAAGGAAGAACAGGCGCAATCGATCACCATCGATGCAGCCCGCGTCTTTTTCCATTCAAACAAACGCCATTACATCATCATCGATGCCCCTGGCCATATCGAATTCATCAAAAACATGGTAACTGGCGCCTCTCGTGCTGAAGCGGCCGTGCTGGTCATCGATGCCAAAGAAGGCGTGCAGGAAAACTCGCGCCGCCACGGCTATTTGTTATGGATGCTGGGTATCCGCCAGATTGTAGTATTGATCAATAAAATGGACCTGGTCGATTTTGATGAAGGGGTGTTCAACAACGTAGTTGCAGATTATCAGCAATTTTTGGATGAATTGGGCATCAAACCTATGTTCTACATCCCGGTCAGCGGCATGCAGGGCGCAAATATTGCGGTTCACAACGAGGATACTGCCTGGTATCAGGCCGAGACTTTATTGGACGCGTTGGATTCGTTCCAGAAAGCCTCTCCGCCAGTCGATCTACCCTTCCGCATGCCTGTGCAGGATATTTACAAGTTCACACAATATGGTGATTCACGCCGTATCGTCGCCGGTAGCGTCTCGTCAGGAAAACTGGCGATTGGCGACCGGGTTATCTTCTATCCATCAGGAAAAGTATCCACTGTTAACTCTTTTGAAGCCTACGCGGCTGAACAGCCTGGTGAAGTCATCAGTGGCTCCGCCACCGGCTTCACCCTGACCAAACAAATTTACATCCAGCGCGGCGAAATCGCCAGCAAAGTGGACGAACCACCCCCCTATGTTTCAAAACGACTGCGTGTCAGTTTGGTCTGGCTGGGGCAAAAACCCATGGTTCCCCAAAAGCAATATCATTTGAAACTGGGCACCGCCAAGATCCGCTGCACCATCGAGCACATCGATAAGATCATTGACGCCTCCGATTATTCAAGCACGGAAAAAGACCGCATCGAACATCATGATGTCGCTCAATGCGTCCTTCTGCTTCACGCCCCCATCGCTTGCGATCTCTCAGAAAGCCTGGCTGACACCAGCCGTTTTGTCATCGTCGATGACTATGAAATCCGCGGTGGCGGCATCGTTTTGGAAGCCTTGCCCGATGAAGGAAGTCAAATTCGCGAAGCTGTCTTTTTGCGTGAACGCAAATGGATCGACAGCGCCGTTTCAATGTACCAGCGTTCAGAGCGTTACAACCAGCGCTCATGCTTGATCATCGTCACCGGCACAGAAGAAAGCCGGCGCAAAGAAGTAGCCCATCAAT
>Ga0334888_1001915_pt1 | contig 24615 bp, 19 predicted proteins | sample GraSluR1_MG_FD_207227 | JGI IMG/M metagenome (GOLD analysis project Ga0334888, IMG submission 207227) | Sludge microbial communities from methane-producing bioreactor in Wageningen University, Netherlands - Granular Sludge_3_08-R1 | ecosystem: Engineered > Bioreactor > Anaerobic > Unclassified ...
TCCGGGGAACTCCGGCAGACCCGCCGCGATACGGGCGATACGCTGCGCTTCGCCGCCGTACTGATAGGCGGCCGACAACCGCGCCGATTCGGCCCACATGGCTTCGTTCCCCATATCGAGCGGCGTCTGGGGCGCTCCCTTACGAACAAGATCGTCGAGAGCGACGGGGAACCGTTCATGGAAAGACCCTACGTGCAGCAGATAGGTTCCAAGATACGCGGGTGATTCGGAGACGAGGAATTCGGCGCTTGTTTCGGTCAGCTCGTACTTGCCGTCTCTTTTCCGAATCAGCCCCATACCGGTCAGGACATTGAGAAAGAGTTCCGTGTTCCGCGGATGGGCCGAGAGGCGGGCGGCGATTTCCTCGGCGGCGCGGCGATCGACGTGGTCGAAGATCTTCAGGCGCAACGCGGAGGAAAAGATCCTCTGACGCAGACCTCCGCCGACGATGTCGCTCAAGGCGGACCAGTCGTTCGTCGTCTTCGGGATACTCTTCATCGGACCGTTCCCCCGCGAAGAGAGAGAACGTACGCGAATGGAGCGATGCGACGAGGTGTTCCCGCGACTCGAAGTTCATTTTTCAATATGCGAAGCATGAAACGATCTCCTTTCGATCCGTCGAAACTTCTCCTTTGAAGCCGATACGCGTTCCGCAAGTATGTTAGATATATAAAACTCAACGCAGAATAGCAGAATTCGTTGCCGCTTGTCAAGCGGATTCGTCGCGTTTGGGACGATTGACGGCGCTTCTGCCGAAATCGCGTGCAAGGGGAAGTGTCGGGAAGCGGAAAATTCAAGCCCCCGCAGGGCGGAGGCTTGAATCGAAGCGGATGCGGGAGCGCGAGTTACCAGCCCTTGACGGTCTCGAAGATGCTGTCGGGGATGTCGCCCGCGAAGAAGTCCTGGAACGACTCCTCGATGATGTCGAGCGCGGCGTCCGCCTGCTCTTTCGAGATGACCAGCGGCGGTTGGATCCGCAGGACGCTGCCGCTGAAGAAGGAGAGCAGCAGCCCCTTCTCCCACGCGCGGTAGCAGATCTTCGCGGCCGCCTCTCCGTGACGTTCCTTCGCCTCCCGGTTCTTGACGAGGTCCACGCCGATGGAGAGCCCTATGCCGCGCACATCGCCGATGATTTCGTACTTCTTCTGCATTTCGAGGAAGCGGTTCTTGATATGCCCGCCGACGGCCAGCGCGTTCTCCATCAGCCGCTCCTCGCGGATGACCTGGATGGTGGCCAGGGCGGCGGCGCAGCAGACGGGGTTTCCCGCCGCCGTGAAGAGGTGCGCCGGGGCCTCCCACGTCTCCATGATGTCGGCCCTGGCGACGACCGCGCCGAGGGGCAGGCCGGAGGCGATGGCCTTCCCCATCACGATCGCGTCGGGGACGACGTCGAAGTTCTCGATGCCGAACCACTTGCCTGTGCGGCCGAACCCCTGCTGCACCTCCTCGGAGACGAGCAGGATGCCGTACTCGTCGCAGAGCTTCCGGAGGGACTGCATGTACTTCTTCGGCGGCACGACGAGCCCGGAGTCGCCCTGGATCGGCTCGATGACGATGGCCGCCGTCTCGTCGGGCGGGATGTTCGTCGAGAAGGCGATGCGGATCTGCTCGATGGCGTAGTCCGCGACTTGGTCCTCCGTCATCCCCGGGAAGGGGGTGCGGTAGACGTCGGGGTAGGGCACGTGGTAGATGTCGGGGAGCAGCGGCCCGAGCCCCCGGTGCATCGGCAGGCTGACCGCGCTCATCGAGAGCGCGCCGTAGGTGCTCCCGTGGTAGGCGCGGAGGTAGGCCAGGATCTTCGGACGCTTCGTCGCGATGCGCGCCAGCTTGATGACGCCGTCGTTGGCGTCGGAACCGGCGAGACCGTAGTATGCGCGCTTCCGGTAGTCGCCGGGAGTGATCGCGATCAGCTCTTTCGTCAGGTCGATCAGCGGCTCGTGGTACATGTAGACGTGCGTGTAGAGGATGAGCTCTTCCGTCTGCTTCTTGATCGCCTCCACCACCTTCGGGTGGCAGTGCCCCGTGTTGACGGCCCCGGCGCTTGCAAGCATATCGATGTAGGAGTTGCCGTCGACGTCCTCCACGACGGCGCCTCTCCCTCTGCGGACGACCAGGGGGTAGTAGGGGAGCTTGGCCGCCGGGGAGGTGATGGCCTTGTCCTCCTCCACGAGACGAAGACATTGACTGATATCCTTTTTCCGGGGGAACATTCCTGCGTTCATCTCCTTTAAAAAAGGGCGGAAGGCATGCGCGCCCTCCGCCCCTTCGCACGTCTCTGAATCAGCGGGCTATTCCGGATTCCGTGTAGATTCTGTCCATAAGCTCCTTGCCCACAAGCTCTTCCATCTTGGGCCACACGACCTTGCGGACGTGGGCGGCGATGCCGTCGAGCTCTTCCTGGGTCAGCTTCACGATGGTCCAGCCGTACTCCTTGACCAGCTTCTGACGGTACTCCTCGTCGTACTCGTCGGCGCGCTCCCACTGGACGTCCGACTCTTCCTGGGCGGCCTTCATCATGACGGCCTGGTCCTCGGGAGAGACTTTGTTCCAGACGTCCATGTTGATGGCGAACCACCAGGACTCGAAGTAGTCGTTGTACTGAATCCAGACCTTGTTGACGTCCTTGAACTGCCACCCCTGGAAGGGAGGTCCGCCCATCTGGCCGTCGGCGATGCCGGTCTGAATGGCGCTGTAGGCTTCCGCGTAGGGGATGGGGGTCGCGATGTAGCCGAGGGCCTCGTAGGTCCACTCGCACGGCTTGATCGGCATGACGCGAACCTTCAGTCCGTGGGACGCGCCGGGCTCGTTGTACTTCTCGGGAACCTTGTTCAGGGAGACTCCTGCCATACCGATGGGAACCACGGCGAGGGCCTTGATGTTGTGCTTCGCCCACAGATCCTGGATGATCTTGTACGCCCATCCGTCGGGGCCGTAGACCTTCTGGGCCTCTTCGGAGTTCGTCACGATGTAGGGGAAGTAGTAGGCCAGGTTGAGCTGCGGGTCGAAATTCGCGTTGGCCTGCGCCATGCTCATTTCGATCGTGCCGCGCTGCACCATTTCGAAGATCTCGGTCCAGTCGCCGAGGACGCCGCCCGAGAAGACGTCGATCTTGATCCTGCCCTCGGTGCGGTCGAAGACCTTCTGCGCGAAGGATTTCGCCCTCAAGTCGTAGTCGCTGTCGACGGGGTGCACCTGCGCGAGCCGCATCGTGAACTGCGGCGCCGCCATGGCCGCTCCGAAGAAGGCGAAGAGGAACGAAAGGGTGACGAGGCAAACAAGAATCCGCTTCGTTGTGCTGGTGAACGTCATAGTATCCCTCCTTGTGAATATGAATCCTGTATCCCTGTGCTATCCGACAAGACGCTGTCCGTGCGCGCTTTCTTCCGCTTCGGGCCCCGGCATCGCCTCCTCTCGCAGTGAACGAGCCGCCTACTTGATTCCCATGATCAGCCGGGGGAGGAAGAGGGAGAGGTCCGGCAGATAGGTGGTCAGGATGATCACGGGGATGAATCCGAAGATCATGTAGATCAGCGCCGGTTTCATGTACTCGTCGACCTGCACGCCGCCGACCCGTCCTCCGAGGTAGAGAATGGGCGCCGTCGGCGGCGTTACGTTGCCGAGGCCGAGGTTCGTCCCCAGGATGGCGGCGAAGTGGATCGGGTGGACACCGATGCGGAGCATCAGCGGCATCAGCAGAGGCGCGGCGAGCATCGTGCCGCTGAGGTCGTCCATCAGCATGCCGATGATGACAAGAAAGATGTTCACCATGAAGAGGATGACGTACTTGTTGTCCGACGTGCTCAGCAGGAAGTTCGCGATCTTCATCGGCACCTGCTGCATCGTGTAGAGGCGTCCGAGGATGGTGACGAAGAAGAGCATCAGCACGATGACGCCGCTCGTGGTCGCCGCCGACCGCAGCGAGCGGAACATGATGCCGGGCTTCAGCTCCTTGTGGACGAAGAAGCCGATGATCACGGCGTAGAGCACCGCGACCGCGGCGGCTTCCGTGGGCGTGGTCACGCCGCCGTAGATGCCGCCGAGGATGATGATCGGCATCAGCAGGCTCCAGATGCCCTTGCGCGTGGCCTTCAGGATCATCTTGTTTCTTTCGGGCCTGGGCAGCGGATCGTCGACCTTGATCGCGGGGAATCTGCCGACCATGACGTAGTTGATGACGCAGAAGATCGTCGTGGTGAGGATGCCCGGCACGACGGTGGAGAGGAAGCATGCCGCGACGGACTGCTGCGTCACCCACCCGTAGAGGATCATCGGGACGCTCGGCGGAATGAGCTGACCGAGCACCGAGGCGCAGCTCAGCATTCCGGTCGAGTAGCCGCGCGGGTAGCCCAGCTTTTCGAGGCGGGGGATCATGATGCCGCCGATGCACGCCACCGCCGAGGACGCGGTTCCCGATATGGCGCCGAAGATGGCGCACGCCACGATGCTTGCCGCGCCCATGCCTCCGCGCATGCGCCCGAGCATGGAGTTCGCGAAATTGGTCAGGCGCTCGGCGATGCCGGCGGAACTCATCAGCGCTCCGGCGATGATGAAGAACGGAATGGAAAGAATAGTAAGCGAATTAAGCCCCCGGAACCCGATGGTCATCAGGAACGAGAAGTCCGGGAAGTAGATGACGCCCATGTAGATGGCGGCGAGCATGAAGCAGAACGGCACCGGAATGCCGACGACGATGGACGAGATGAGTATCAGAAGGTCGATGACGATGTGATCCATGACGGTCCTCCTTCGGCGCCGCTATTCATCGTACGGCGCCTTGGGCAGGACGAGGGCCGGTTTCCCGAGAGCCCGCCGGGCGTGGTCGACGAATTCGATGAAAAAATAAAAAGCCATGAGCGCCGCGGAGACGAGCAGGCTCATCTGCGCGTAGTACATGGGGATCATGAGGGCCGGTGAGAGTTCACGCGACTTGAGGGACCATGTAATATAGTTCCAGCACCAGTGCGTCATCACGCAGGCCAAGACGACGGTCGCCAGAGAGACGAACGTCTGGATCGTCGAGTAGACGCGCCGGTTTTTGATCACCGAGTGCAGAAGATCGGCCCGGATGTGGTTCCGCTCCCGCGAACCGGACGCCGCCCCCATCATGTACATCCAGAAACCGGTCATGGTGGCCAGCTCCTCGACGCCCATGAGCGGCAGCTTGAAGATGTAGCGGAGCGCGACCTGCGTGAGCACCAGCGACACCAGAATGATCGTGCTCGTTATCATGATCGCGTTTTCCGCCTTCCTGAGAAAGACCCATAGCATGTCGAAAAGCCGTTTCATCTTTTCACGCTCCTCGTAACGGATCGGTCATCCGAGATGTTTCAGGACGCCGTCGACGTACTCCGCGTCGCGACGGACCTCCGCGGCGAGAAAAGCGATATCCTCCTGCGAAAGGTCCGACGGGTGCAGCTCGGCGAACTTCAGGGCGTTGCGGATCAGGGAGACGCGCATCGGATTCAAGTCCATCTCTCTGGCCTTGATGAGGTTCGGGTGCGACGGGAGGACGATGTTCGTCCCGGCCTTCTCCGTCGACGGATCGCCCGTTTCGACGCGGACGCCGTTCTCCTTGGCGAAGGCGAGCTGCGCGTAGTGGTGTTTTCCCGCCCCCGTGTACTCCGTCTCCTGCACGACGACGAGATCGTCCTCGCCGTACTCCTGCGCGATGGCGAACGCCGCCGCCAGCGCGGTGTTCCCCGCGGGGCCGCGCTCCAGCCCTTCCAGGACCGAAAGCGCCTCGGTGATGTAGAAGACCTCGCCCTGATTCACGGTGACGTACCGCTCCATGTAGCGAAGCGGCCGGGCCGCGTTCCGGGGGACGTCCGACCGGTCGGGCCACGTGGCGAACGGCACGCCGAACCCCGTGTGCCCGGTGGTGAACGACTTGAGGTTGAAGTCGCGGTCGCTGGCCATGTGCAGCCCTTCGAGATTCACGCTCGCGCCGATCACGTCCACGCTCTGCGCGCCCGCCTTGATCAGCCCCCTCGCCGTGCCGGTGATGTTGCCGCCTCCGGCGTGGGTGATCACGATGGCCGCGGGAAGCTTGCCGTGGCGCTCGCGGCACTGTTCGGCGATCTCGTACCCCAGGGTCTCGATCCCGGCGATACTCAGCGGCGTGTAGAGCGACGCGTTGAAATACCCCGTCTCCTCAAGGGCGAGAAGGAGGTAGTAGAAGAGTTCGGGGCCGACGCTCGTCTGCACGACCTCCGCGCCGTACGCCTCGCACTTTCTGGTCTTCTCGACGATCTCGGGCTGTCCGCGCCCCAGGCTGTCGAAGACCTCCTGCACGATGATCGTCTTCAGGTTGCGCATGTTCGCCTGCGAGACAAGCGCGGCACCGTAGTTGCCGCTGGTCGCCGCCGCGACGCCCTTGAACCCCTTCGACTCGGCGAAGAAGCAGGACATGGAGGCCCGCCTGTCCTTGAAGCTCCCCGAGGGGTTGGCCGCCTCGTCCTTCAGCAGGATGCGCGCGCCCTTCCCCTTGGGAGCGAGCGAGCGAGCCGTCTTCGTCATGTTGCGAAGCTCGATCAGCGGCGTGTCCCCCACGTGGACGTCTCGCTGAATCCGCCGGATGCGGTCGAGCGTATAGCCGTACTGGCTCATCATCGCCTCGTAGTCGAAGGCGAGCTTCCCCTTCTCGAACTGCGCGTAGTCGATCAGGAGAGAGCGTTTCATGATTTCGTTCTTGCGCGCCATCACGTCCGCATAGGAATGTTTAGTCATCGTCGCGCCTCCAAAGCGAGCGCAAAAAATCTCCCAGCCCGATGAACTCGGGTATCTGAGGTCCGAAGGAGTGCGTGTACGGAGGGTTCTCGGCCGTGACGACTCCGGTAAGCGTCCGGCCGCAGACGGTCGTGACCGACGCCGTTTCCCCGAGGGCCGCGTCCCCGGCAAGACACCCTTTGGCGCGCATGCGAAGAGGAACGGCGCGTGTCTCCGCGGGGAGATGCGAGGGGCGTTCCCGAGGTTCCAAAAGGGTCCACTCTATCTGCACCCAGCTTCCTTTCTTCACTTTTCTTTCACTCTCCTGTCCGCTTTCAAGGATTTCATCGAGGATTTCTCCTTACAATCGGAGGAATGCCATGAGAAGAACGTTCCTTGTACAATACCCCATCGACCGAGATGATGTCAAGTTAAATCTGAATTTCTGAATTCAGGTGTGTATTTGTGAAAATGAGGTCAACGCATACTTTCCCGCAGGCGCTCCCGTCAATGTTCGGTACGCAGAAAACTGCGGAAGTCCGACAGGCGGGCCGACGGAACGGGAAGCTCCGGCATGGTGACGACGCCGCTCCGTGCATTCAGCACCTCCGGAATCATGTTCACCGCGATCGCCGCGGTCGCCAGCCCTCCCGGGATCTCCGGGACGATCCGCATGCTGATGTCCGGCGTCCCCTCGATCTCGATGAAATCGCCCGTCTCGGTCCCTTCGAGGTCGGGGCGCACCTGCTGCGGGTGTTCGAGGACGATGCGCGCCGCTCCCCCGCTCCACCCCTCGGCGCGGTGGTTGCACCCGGCCACGCTGCCGGGGAGCACCTCGACGCACTCCGTCCTCCGGTGCGTGCGGGAGACGATGGGCTCCACTGTCTCGCGGATTTCGTCAAGCTCGATCCCGAGCGACGAAGCGATCATGCTCACCGACTGGACGAAGCCGATGTGCCCGACGATGCTCCCGTCCCGCCTCCCGGCGTGGAACTCGTCGAGGGTTTTGCCCACCCCCTGCGTCTCCATCACCGTCGGGCCGAACGGCGAGAGGTCGTTCACCCGCCGCGCGCGGACCGTCCGGACGTCGCTGCAGACGCCCGTGAGGGCGATGATCAGCGTGTCCAGCACGAAGCCCGGGTTCACACCCGTGCCCAGCACCGTCACTCCGCGCATTCCGGCGAGTTCGTCGATCGCGGCCGCCGTCTCCGGCGCCGTCCTCCACGGGTACGCCCACTCCTCCGCGATCGTGATCACGTTCTTCCCGCTCTCCACCAGCTCCCGTATATACCCTTCGGTCCCGGCGATGAACGACGAGACGGCGAGCAGCGCCACATCGGCCTCGGGAAGCGGAGGGGCGACTCCGTCCGTCACGACGACGTCAGAAAAACGTTTCAGGCCGAACAGCTCGCCCAGCGTTTTCCCGACCTTCGCCGGGTGCGAATCCGCCGCGCCGACGAGCGCGACGCCATCCTTCCCGTCGAGGATGCGCGCCATGAGCGATCCCATGCTCCCCAACCCTTGGAGAATAACTCTGATCGAATGCATCGTCTCTCCTCCCTCGATACACGAATCCCCGTCCCGCCGGAGCGATCCGGAAGAAACGGGGCGCGTTCGCTACCCCTCGACGTAGACGCGGGGGACTCGATTGCTGATCATCGCGCCGATGGCCGCCACGATGGTGTCCAGCTTTTCGGCGTACTCATAGATGGAGATCTCGTCGCCGCCCTGCGGCCCGATGATGACCACCTCGTCGCCGACGGAGACTTCCGGCAGATGCGAGACGTTCACCATGCACTGGTCCATGCAGATGCGCCCCGCCACACGGCACCGCGTCCCCCGGATGAGCACCTCTCCCCTGTTCGAGAGCGGACGGGCGAAGCCGTCGGCGTACCCCACGGGGAGGACGGCGAGCCGCTCCTCGGAGCGAGTGACGTACGTCAGCCCGTAGCTGACCCCCTGCCCCGGAGGCAGCGTACGGAGAGCCGCCACCGCCGTCTTGAACGAGAACCCCGGAAGAATCGGGACCGAACGGGGGACGTGCTCGGTGGGATACATCCCGCAGAGAATCTGCCCCGGCCGGACGCCGTCCATCGCCCACTGCGGGAAGGAGAGCGTCCCTCCCGAGTTGCAGCAGTGGCGCAGCGGAATGGAGATCCCCTTCGCCGCGATCAGATCGAGCGCCTTCATGAAAAGGGCGTGCTGCTCGTGGACGTAGGAGAGGTCCGCGTCGTCCGCCGTGGCGAAGTGCGTGAAGACTCCTTCGCAGACCACCCCCGGCAGCGCGGCGATCCGCGCGACCGTCTCCGCCGCCTCGTCCGGGCGGAAGCCGATGCGCCCCATCCCGGTGTCGATCTTCACGTGGACGAGCGCGCTTTTCCCGAGTTTTTCCGCCGCCGCGGAGAGGGCCCGAGCCATCTCCATATCCGTTATGGTCGCCCGTATGCCGTACCGGACGTAGTCGGGGGCCGCGTCGTACGGCGACGCCCCCAGCACCAGCACGGGATCGACGATCCCCCCTGCGCGCAGTTCGAGCGCCTCGTCCGGCGTGGCCACGATGAAGTAGCCCGCCCCCGCCTCGCGCAGCGCCCACGCCACGGGAACCGCCCCCAGGTTGTACGCGTTCGCCTTGATAACCCCGAAGATTTTCGCGGCCGCGCCGCCGTGTTCGTCAAGATGCTTCCGGATTGCCCCGTAGTTGGCCCGGAGGTTGTCCAGCCGGACTTCCATCCGTGTTGGGCGCAACGTCATGATGCCACCTCCCCAAAAGATGCGCTCTGCGCGCGTGCATCCATTATATGCCAAAGGACGGCGCGCGGTGAATTCTTTTTCTGCGTCCGTACGGAAGATGAAGCCCGGTTCAGCGGGCGGCGCCGTCCCTTCCGGGAAGGCGCTCCGCTCCCCTACGGATAGAGATCCGTGCTCAGATATTTCAAGCCGGAGTCGCAGACCAGAAAGGCGACCGCGTTCCCCTTTTCGCGCCCCCGCAGAAGCGAGGCCGCGGCGAAGAGGTTCGCACCCGACGAAAAGCCGCCGAAGATCCCCTCGTACGTGGCCAGCGCGTGCGCCCCTTCGATGGCGTCGTCGTTGCTTGCGGCGAGGTAGTCCTCCACGAGCGAGGGGTCGAGCAGCGGGAGCGTCCGGCTGTACCCGCCCCCCTGAATCTTGTGGTTCGCGTTGACGACCTCTCCCTTGCCCAGAAACGCGGCGGTCTCCGGTTCCAGCAGATAGCAGCGGATGCGGGGATTATGCTTCTTCAGCGCCAGCGCGCACCCCGTGAAGGAGCCCCCCGTTCCGGCGAAGTCGACGAAGGCGTCCAGCTTCCCCTCCGTCTGCGTCCAGATCTCCTCCCCGGTGTGCAGCTCGTGCGCCCGCACGTTTCCCCTCAGGACGAACTGATCCGCGCGGAACGCCTTCCGCTCCGCGACGAGCGCTCTGGCTCGCTCCTCCACGCGCTCCAGATCCTCTCCGGAGACCTGCCCCGGAGGCGAGCCCGGCGCCTGGTCCACCAGCACGACCTCCGCTCCGAGGGCGCGCATCATCCGTGCGCGCTCCATCGAATTCCCCTTCGACATCACTGCGCAGAACGGATACCCCTTTACGCCGCAGACAATGGCCAGCCCCGTCCCCGTATTCCCGCTCGTCAGCTCCACCACGGTCCGCCCCGGAACCAGCTCGCCGCGCTCTTCGGCCTCCTCGATGATCTGCAGCGCGATGCGGTCCTTCTTGCTGAACCCCGGATTCAAATACTCCAGCTTCGCGTAGAGCGTCCCCTCCAGATTCCACGCCTTCGCGAGGCGGTCCAGACGCACCAGCGGGGTGTTTCCTATGGCTCCCAGAACGCTCGGGAGCGCCTTTTCGAGCATGTCGCCTTCCTCCTTATACTGTCCGGCCGCGGGGGCCTGAATACACGAAGCCCCCCGGATCGGTCATCACCGGGGGGTGGAACGTTACAGCTTTTCCTTCAACCGCGCAAGCATGTCCCCGGTCATCCGGTCGAGGTCGTACTCCGGGGCGAAGCCCCACTCTTCGCGGGCCGCCGAGCAGTCCAGCGAATCGGGCCACGACTCGGCGATCCCCTGCCGCAGCGGGTCCACGTCGTAGTCCATCACGAAACCGGGCAGGAACTTCCGGATGGAGGCCGCGATCTGCTCCGGCTCGAAGCTCATCGCCGAGATGTTGAAGGCGTTCCGGTGGACCAGCTTCGCCGGGTCGGCCTCCATCAGCCTGACGATGGCGTTCAGCGCGTCCGGCATGTACATCATGTCCATGTACGTCCCCTGCGCGATGAAGCTGGTGTAGCTGCCTTTCCTTATCGCGTCGTAGTAGATGTGCACGGCGTAGTCGGTCGTGCCGCCGCCGGGGAGCGCCTCGTAGCTGATCAGGCCGGGGAAGCGCAGTCCGCGCGTGTCCATCCCGAACTTCTTGTGGTAGTAGTCGCACAGCAGCTCCATGCTCACCTTCGCCACGCCGTAGACCGTCGTCGGCCGCTGGATCGTGTCCTGCGGCGTGTTCTTCGAAGGCGTCGACGGGCCGAACGCCGCGATGGAGCTGGGGAAGAAGAAGGCCGCGCCGTGTTCGCGGGCCGCCTCCAGCGCCGCGCACGTGCCGTTCACGTTCACGTCCCACGAGAACATCGGGTCCGCCTCCCCCCGCGCCGAAAGAATCCCCGCAAGGTGGAGCACCGTGTCCGCGCCGAACGAGCGCAGCGTCTCGGAGAACGCCTTCGGGTCGCGCACGTCGAGCGCCGCGAACGGACCGCCCTCGGAGGCCGCGCCGGGCGTCTTCCGAAGATCGGTCGCCAGCACGTTTTCGGTTCCGTAGAGCTTCCGCAGATGGACAATCAGTTCCACGCCGATCTGTCCGTTGGCCCCCGTCACAAGAATCTTCTTCATTGTATGATCCCCATCGCCTTGCCCACCGCGGCGAACTTCTCCACCGCGAAGCGCAGGTCGTCCTCGGAGTGCGCCGCCGAGACCATCGCCCGGATGCGCGCCGTGCCGCGCGGTACCGTCGGGAAGACGATCGCCGTGGCGAACACGCCCGCCTCGAAGAGCTTCGCGCTGAACGCCTTCGCGTCCGACGCTTCGCCGATGATCACCGGCGTGATCGGCGTCTCGCTGTGCGCCGTGTCGAAGCCCAGCGCCTTCAGCTCTTTTTTAAGGAAGTCGCCGTTGTGCCACAGCTTCTTCACCAGATCCTCGCTCTGCTGCAAAATCTCCACCGAGGCCAGATTCGCCGCCACGTCGGGGATGGTGAGCGCGCTGCTGAAGAGGTTCGTCCGCGCCTTCTGACGGAGGTAGTCCACCAAAATCGCGCTCCCCGCCGCCATGCCGCCCATCACGCCGAACGCCTTCGACATCGTCCCGATCTCCACGTCCACGCGGCCGTGCAGCCCGAAGTGGTCCACGATGCCGCGGCCGCCCCGTCCCAGCACGCCCTCGCCGTGCGCGTCGTCCACCGCGACGATCACGCCGTGCTTCTCGCACAGCTCCACGATCTCCGGCAGCTTCGCCACGTCGCCGTCCATCGAGAAGACGCCGTCCGTGATCAGCAGCTTCTTCCCCGCGAAGCCGTCGTACTCCTTCAGCTTTTTCTCGAGGTCGGCCATGTCGGAGTGCTCGTAGCGCACAACCTTCGCCTTCGTCAGCTTGCACGCGTCGATGATGGAGGCGTGGTTCAACGAGTCGCTGAAGATCACGTCGTCCGCCGAGTTCGCCAGCGTCGGAATCACCGCGAGGTTGGCGCAGAAGCCCGACTGCACCACGATGGCCGCCTCCGCGCCCTTGAACGCGGCCAGCTTCTTCTCCAGCTCGATGTGCGGGCTCATCGTCCCCGCGATGGTGCGCACCGCGCCGGGGCCGACGCCGTACCTGTCCGCGTACTCCTTCACCTTGTTCACGAGGCGGGGATCGTTGCACAGCCCGAGGTAGTTGTTCGAGCAGAGGTTCAGGTACTTCTTTCCGTCGATATGGACCCACGCCCCCTGGGGGCTCTCCAGTGTCCGGATAGTGCCGTAGAACCCGCCCTGCTTCATCGATTCGAGCTCTTCGGTCAGAAAATTCATGGGAACAGCCATCGTGATCACTCCTTTGTTTGATATGCCGCTCTCCATAAAGTATGCTGATATCCGACTCTTGCTGTCAATGGAGTATAATTTGGGGGGCGTTCCTATAATATCGCCTGCAAAAAATATATTTTCCGGGAGGACCGTATCATGGACGAAGAGATGACCCTCGAAAGCCTCGCGGCGCGCAACGCGGGAGACAGCTCCGCCCCCCACTACATCGCGGGGGTGCTGCGGGAGGCCATCTACCGCGGGCTCCTCCCCGAAGGCAAACCGCTGCACCAGGCCCAGCTCGCCCTCCGCCTCGGCGTGAGCCCCATCCCCCTCCGCGAAGCCCTGCGCCTGCTGGAGACGGAGGGGCTGATCGCCTTCCAGGGGTACCGGGGAGCCATGGTCACCGCGCTCTCGCTGGAGGAGGCCCGCGAGCTGTACGAGATGATCTCCGCGCTGGAGACCAGCCTGATGAAGATCGCCTTCCCCCGCATCACCCGCCGCGTCGTCGATGACGCCGCCAAGGTGCTCGACCTGATGGAGCGCGAGCCCGACTGCATCAAGTGGCGCGACCTCAACCAGATGTTCCACAACCTCTTCTACGAGCCCGCCGACCGGCCCCTGACCCTCGACATGCTCGCCCGCCTGCGCCAGAAGACCGACCGCAACATCCGCCTCCACCTCGCCTCCATGAGGGACGAGTCCCAGCGCCAGCACCGAGCCATCCTCGACGCCGTGACGGCGCGCGCCCTCGAAGCCGCGCTGGAGGCCCTGGCCGCGCACCTGGCGTACACGTCGAACGACCTGCAGTCGTGCATGCGGCGCGGGTGAGGAGGGGAGCGAGTTAACCAAGGCTGCTATTTTCGTTTCAGCTTTTCAAAATTGAGGCGAAATAGTAAAGATTGGTCAATAGCATCATTGGCTTCTGCTCCTTGATCCTTATTGAATGATTGGATAGCGCTCTTCGTTGACGGCCCGAGTTTTCCGTCGATTGGGCCAGGATTGTAGCCTAAGTTTTTTAGCAGTTGCTGAACTTCTATTATCTCTTTTGCAGTCAGCTTTGGGGCTCCTGAGGGTGTTATTGGTGTATTGGGTGGTTTCGGTACGGATGAAGCTGGTTTCTCCGGTGATGGAGAGGGTGATATTCGAGTGTCCAGTGCTACAGCGGGCAAAGCCTTTGGAGTCGGAAGAACCGTAGGCGTCGGCTTTGGAGTCGGTGTGGGCAATTGAACGGGGCTTGTTGCTACTCTTCTCCCCCACGTTTTTACTTCGGAGATCGCCTGCACGATAATCTCATTACGCATTGCCTCTACATTAACCTTTGCAACAAGCATCGAATTCTGGTTATATTTATAATTGCCACATCTGCTATTGCGATCATCAATAAGAGCGTTGAAGAGCCTTACTTCTGATTCGTTATATTCATTGATATGTGGACGAATGGCATCCAAGCGGATGTCTTCGCGTAAACACCACTGAATCTGAGGTGTCGAGAGAACATGTCCTTCTCCTACAGGAGGCTTTTCGAAAGAAGAGCTGGATGGTGTAGGAGCAGGTGTTGACGTGCTTTTCGAGGGAGGCGTTCGCGGGAGCGTCGCGGAAGAAGCGGGTTCTCTTCGCGGCGGTGTTTGCGTACTAGCCAATGGGAAGGGAATGTAAAAAAAGAGCAAAAGAAGACCTAAAAGAGCATAAAATGCAAATTTAGAGAAGCTGAATACTTTCTGTTTTTCCTTATCTTTCGGATGTTCAACTTCTGTGATCGCTTCCTCTTTCGATGTTGTTTTTTCTAGAGTTTCCTTAGCTCTTGCGTGGCCCTGCGCAGCAGCCTTTTGAAACCATAAGGTTGCTAATTCGCTGTCTTTGTTTACGCCTCGTCCTTCCTCATACATCAATCCCAAGTTGTACTGGGCTGTCGCGTCTCCCTGTTCTGCAACCTTCCGATAATATTCGACGGCTCTTTTCTCGTCTTTTTCTACACCCCGGCCATTTGCGTACATAATTCCAAGATTATTGCATGCATCAAGGTTGCCCTGCTCCGCTGCTTTAGAATACCATTCAGCGGCTCTTATATCGTTTTTGTAGAAGTTTGCATATATTACGCCTAGCTTAAATTGTGCACTGGCGTTTCCTTGAATTGCTGCCTTTTCAAACCAAAAGAAGGCTTTTTCGTTGCTTCTCGTCACATCTAACCCTTCGGCGTAGATTTGGCCAAGACGATATTGAGCAAGCACATTTCCCTGTGTTGCTGATCTCTTCCAGCATTCTATCGCTTGAGGAACATCTTTTTGTATTCCATCTCCATGAAAATATTTTTCTCCTAACATATACTGTAATTGGGGGTCTTCGTTCTTTTCACGCAAAAAGGGAGCAGAATTCTGTTGTGAAGTCAGAAGTGTTGTCTCTTCTGGCTCTTGGCCCTCGGTAGTGCTTTCTTGAGACCTGTTGGTGGGTGAACGTCCCAAAGATTTGGCCTGCAAAAGGGTTTTTTCAATATCGAATGCAAGAGAATCAAGGGAGGCGAAGCCTTTTTTATTCTCTTCAGGAGATCCTTTTGTCATTTAACCGCCCCCTTCGTTATAAACGTTTACATTTCAAGCAAAGAACTCATAAAAGCTATATTTTTGTTTTTCATAAAATTTCTAATTGCAGCTTCAAGGATCATTATATTATCAAAGTCTAAGTAGGGAAAGCGATAGTTGCTTTCTTCAAAATCAGAGAAGCGAGCACCTCCTATCGTTGAACTCAAAAGGCGCATTTTTATATTTTGCGACTTAGGGGCGATGTAGAGTGCGCCATTATGGTTCTCTATATCAACTTGACTCCACGTATAGATTTTTTGGGAAATATGATGTCGTGAGATAGAAACGTAAGCGTGATGCAGATTATGTTGGGCCATTTGATTATTCTGATTTTTAAGTTCATGATTGAGCCATTCGACTTCCTTCAAATGTTCAAGAGTGATTGTACTGTCAAAGCTTACTCCGCAATCAAAACAATTGATAGGCCCAAAATTGTAAATCTTGCCTTTTTGAAAACCGCTTAGCATTTCAATATACAATCTTATTCCAACGGACTTCCATAAACGGTTCGCAATGTTATCGAATATATCCTTATTTGACGTTGTTATCTTGCAAAGAGGCTCTCCCCAAAGTATTTGATAAGAAATGTTTGAATCCGACTTTATAGAAAATATGGGGTTGGAATTACCATTTGCTATTCCACCCCAGCGTATTCTATTAATTTCCTCCAATTGCCAATGCTTATCTTCCCATTCAATCCCATTAAAAGACATTTTAAATACTTTCTTTGAAAATAACCCGCCAATATTTGTTTGGTATTCAAGCGCTTTTTGCCATTCTTTCTGTTGCTGTGCCATTTGAGTTCTTTTCTGGGCGATGCTTTTGAGTGTCTTGGCGTCTTCATGCAACTGCTCGACTATTTGAGGAAATCTTGCAAAGTTTCTCCGAAGCATTGTATTTATTTTTTGTGCAATTTCGATTTTGTCATGCTCATTGAAAAAAGTGACAGATGCGGAGCGTAGAAGATCAGCGATATCCTGGCTTGGTGTATGTAGGACGCCTCTGCTTTGCGCGCTGACCTGGATAGGCTGGACCACGCTAGCCCAGTTATCCACCATTTTAATAATATTATCAGTCAAGTAAAAGAGGATATCATCCGCTTTCTTCTCATCGGCGTACTCTTTGAGTAGATCAAGAAGGCGTTCGATACCTTCCGTTTCTTTGGTGAAAAAAGTCTGTGCCTCCACCTCGTAGGCTTCCACAAGATCATCGATTATTCCAGGTGCATGTTTTTTCCCATAATTTGTGGCCTGATCAACTGTCGTGGTAACGATTTGAATCAACTCTCTCGGAGGGAGGGTATCCAGCACGTTCTTCAGCACTTCCCGACACCAGTTGCGTTGTTCAAGCAGAGCTTCTTCCACCATCCGTCGGTCCACAACGGAAAATCCAGATGCCAAGCGATTATCGCCGATGTCCTCGACAAGTTCTTCCACATCGATCATCTCATATTCCAAAGCAATTCTGACGATCCACGTGCTCAGATCCTTTGAGAGTGTAGGCGGTTTCGCTGACAGGGCCGAAAGAAGAACATTAAAACGTTCGCTATGTTTTAAATTCTCAATTATGACAATGGCTTTTTCCGGCTCTCGCTGTAATGTCTCGAGTACGGCGATGCGAGAAATCTCATCTTCCGTGATAAACCATGAGATTTCCGCGAGGAGGCGTTTTTTCGGGTTTATCAGTTCCGCACAGCAGCGTGCAAGCTCTTCTTCATTGTCGACGAGAAGGCTTTTTTCCTCTACGGCTTCCAAGATTCTCTCTTTCGTGTCGTAAAGTGAGACGCCAAGTATGTGAAAGGGATTGCGGAGAATATTCATCCTCATTCCTCCTCAAAAGCCGATTTGAGGTCGTGTCTTTTTTTCGGCTCGATGTACTCTATCCAAGGCATCATCGAAGCTTTGCTGATCGATTCGCGCCTTCCCCGCCTTCGCCGCCAGGCGAGCAGACTCGCGCACGAGAAACGCGATGTCGGAAAGCGGTGCTCCGCAAAGCGAACTCAGCGCGGATTCAAGAGAAACATCCGGCTCGACCGGAAGCTTTGCGAGAAGGGAGAGAAGAAGAGTCTTGATTTCATCTCGTGAAGGCATCTCCACTTCGACTACGTGGTCGAATCGTCCTCGCCTGAGTATGGCAGGGTCGATCATGTCGATCATGTTGGTCATCGCAACGACAAGCACTCGTTTCCCTCCGGCCTCCGGAATTCTTCTGAGAAACTCCGCGACCTCCTCTACATGAAAAAGCGCGGACGTACCCGCTCCTCCGCGCTCTGAAAGAAAAGACTCCATCTCGTCTATCACCAGAACAGACGGGGCTGCCTCGATCGCCTTGTCGAATGCTTCGGATATCTTTCTGCTGGTCTCGTGGATATAGGAACTGCCCACACTCCCTGAATCGATGGAGAAACACGGCCAGTCGAGAAATTCCACAAGACGCTCCACGGCGAAAGTCTTTCCGCACCCCGGAGGACCGTGAAGCACAATCGCCGAGGGGAAACCGATACCGAGCTTGCTGTACCGTTCACTGTTGAAAACGATATCGATCACATGCTCATTGAAGAACGCTTCCAGAGCCTGACGGCCAGGCAGAGTAAAACCTCTCGAAAGTATCTCTTTTGAAGTGACTGCGGCAGGGTGGTCGTTTTGTTTCTTGACTACCCCTGCTGGAGTTGTCTCTCTCTTTCTTTGCTTTGAAAGAGGGACGTTTGCTGAGACTTCAAAGCCTGCCGTCTCGACGATTTCCGCAAGATCGGCCGGGGGAAGCCACCCGACTAACGCTGTAAGTCTTCGGAATGAAAGCGCGGAAATTACAACCCCTCCGGACAGCCATGTCCCAAGAACTATCTCATCGTCGACCTTCGGCGTCAGAGTCCATGTAGGAAGAAGGCGCGAGTACTGCTCGACGTAAATCGCGTCGTGAAAAGAGGATTCTCCGTCAAGGCGTCTCGATTCCTTGAGTGCGAGGGAAAACGCCATTCCGTCGACCTTGCTCTCGGGAGATCTTCCCCCTTCGACTGGCGAAAGGATAAAACTCTTCTTGCTTTTCAGCACGGAAAAAGTGTACCCTTCGTAACTCATCGTTCCGAGAAGCTTTTCTTCCAAGATTTTCGAGGCAGTCCATCTTTGACTTAGTGATGGAGCAACCATCAGAAGTGTATAGTCTCCTGATGTGTCTAGGATGTACCATTCTTCCCCCTCGTAAAGTAAGGAGCGCACAACGCTTCCGTTGTCAAGAGCGAATCCCTTGGGGAGCCGTTGCAGATTTCTCACTTATTTTCGCCTATCCTCGTATAATATTTACCGCATCATACATATCGTCTACGTTGGCGCTTTGTTTTATTATAGTATAAAGGCTCAAAATGGTTTCCTTAAGGCAATCCATATTGTCTTCACGGATGCTGCGCATTCCGCCTTCGCAAAGCTCTTCAAAATGCTGTTTATCGGTGAAAAGATGTGGTGATGCCGCTAGATATTTAAAGTGATCGATAAGGAACCACGGTTGACGCCAAAGAATTTCAAAATTGATGCGCTCCAGGTTTTTTAAATAGCCGTTGAAGCTTGCGTCGTTGGTATCGATGGCGCGTTGTGCTGTTTTGGTGAGATTCTTGAAATTTGTCGCTTCCGAAGGTTTCGCATGTTCTTCCAGATTCGTCACAAAGAATGCGACAGCTTTGTCAAGCTCCATCTGCCGAAAAACTTTCTGATGATCCTGACGCATTTCGGCAAGCAATTTTCTTGCCTCCAGAATCCGTTCATCGGCTTCCTTGGCCCTCTCGGGATCGTTCTCGTCAGGATCAAGTCCGGCGGCTACCTCAAGCTTTTCTCTTGTGCGCTCGATTCTGGCATCGTCCACACCGCTCTCGGAAATCTTCTCGGCAATCGCGTCGAGTTCTCCGAGTTCTCTTTCAGCCTCTTTTACGATAGCAGGGGAAGATTCGGTATAGTCGCGCTGCCCTTCGCGTGAATCGTAGACGTTGAAAGTCTCCTTCTTGAACGATGCACAGACGCAGGGTATTTCGACACCAACAGATATCGTTCCCGAGTCGAGTACTTCGTAGTCGAATTCAAGGTCAGCCCCTGCCGGGATCACACCGTCGTCGAAGCTTATTCCATCTATTTTGAGACAACCGACGAAACGGTTGTCGTGGATTCTGTCCTTGATGTCTCCCTCCCAGAGTTTGAAGTTCAGGGAGTTCGGGCTTCCGGCTTTCAAAGCCTCTCCCGCCTTTAGTTTTTTGCGTCCTTTAGCCGGTAGCGAATCTCCGGCTTTCACAAGAAAGAAAAGCTGGGATTCGCCCCCGAGTTTTTCCAGCACCTCAAGTCCGAGCGAATGCGAAGCCGTGATAGACTCTACCGTTCCCGCAGTACGCACGATCACGATGTTGCTCTCTTTGAGGGAAACCGGTGAGCCTTGCGGATCGAAAACGAAAACGTTGAAGCGATTCTCTCCGGACTTGGGGAGCACAACATTCACTATGGTACCGTGCCGTAGCGCCATTCTTCCCGAGGTCCATCCCGTGTCCGGACTGTCTATCTGAAACTCCCAACCGTCTCCCTGCGAGGACGCCAGCTTTGCCGCTATCTTCGCCTTGCTGTCCGGAGTTCTGGAGATGTACTCGAAGGTCAGAGGGAGCGATCCTCCCGACTCCACTCTTCCCCGGGAGCTTTTTCTTTCGTGTTTTTGAGAACTCCAGTCGACGGCTTCCGCGAAGATGCTCGCGCCTTCGGCGACTGCGGTCATCGGATTCACGTCGATGTTCGCCTCCACTCCAAGCTCGAAAGCCACTTTGTCGCGCAAAGGCTTGTAGTTTGTCGGTCCTCCGACGAACACGACGCAATCCAGATCGGTCGCTCCAACCCCGCTTTTCTCAAGAAGGGTTCGCGTCTCCTGTATCGTATCGTCGATCTGCTTTTCGATCAGTTCGTCGAGATCGGAGCGAGTGAGTTCGACCTCCAGATAGACCTCGTCCCCTCCTAGATCTCGCATGCGGATTTCGGCTTCCGAAAGCGTTACCATGGACTCCTCTCTGGATGAGAGTTCGATTTTCGCCCGTTCAACCGCCCAAAGGCCAAGACGAATAAGGGGGCGGTATTCCTCGGAGACCGAGAAATCCACAGGAAGATCGAATCGCTCCAACAGCCAAGGACGAACCTTGTTCTCCCACAGAAGGCGATCCATGTTGCGACCACCGCACATAGCGATTCCGCCGTGCGCGAGAAGGTCGACCCTTCCACCGGTACTCTCGGCGAGCGCGATATCGAAGGTTCCCCCGCCAAGGTCGTAGATCAGAAACTTCCCGTTCCCTCGCCTCCTTTGCATAACACTCATCAGGGCGGCCACGGGTTCCTGCATCAGGGCGACATTACCGATGCCCGCCATGTGCGCGGCCTTCAGCGTTGCATCCTTCTGCATCTGATTGAACGCCGCCGGAACAGTGATAACGGTCCCTGTTTCGGGCTCCCTCCGGATCTCCTCCGGGAGGTATCCGTAGAGCGTCTTCAGTATTTCAGCGGAACACTCCTCGGGTGTTTTTACAAGGTCGACGGCGGAGAACTTGATAGGTGTGCTCGTTCCCATAAATCTTTTAAAAAGAGTCGCGGCGTTGTCGGGATTACGCGCGGCGTTGTCGTACGCCCTCTGTCCAAGATATTTATTGCCTCTTCGGTCAAGAAAAATTGCCGAGGGGGTCACGTCGTTCTGCTCCGGGCTCTTCCAGATACGGATGTTCTCTCCGTCGTAGGTGCAGATGGCGCTGTTCGTCGTTCCAAGGTCGATTCCGATGTAACACTTCACGAGTCTCTCCTCCTCAGCATCACCGTGCCGGTGCGCACAATCCCAGCATCATCCATGATAACAGGCTCGATCATTTGATCGACAAACAGAGCATCGTCCGGGCCAAAATCCTCGAGGTTCAGAGGACTGGCGGCAAACCCCGGATCGAAAGGATGCCCTTCCAGATTGACTATGCGAAGCCCTGAACGCCCGAGCGTTTCCTCAGTCTTTTTGAGAAACCAGCGGAATTGATTCACATAGCGCCCTTTTTCACCGGCGTCGAGTTTTGCCATCATTCTGTCCACCACCTTGCCGAAGCGCCAAGCTTCGACAGCCATGTCGACCAAACTGCTTCTGAGGTCGTGCTCTTTTTCAGAAAGCTCTTCATGAACTATGACAAGCACCCCCTGTGCGGGTTTCGGTAGCTCTTGACAGTTAAAAGCCTGTTCTCAAAAAACTGTTGTACTCTTCTACGGCATTGTTGGCATCTGAAATCGCAGATTTGATGGCTTGCTGAATTGCCCTAATATCATTTTCGGCATTACGTACATATTCTTCGCACTCCTGTACGTAGTCTTCTACATCCCTCCTGTAGCGATCTAACTCCCATTGTTCTCTTGAAAAGGGCTTGTTTGGTTTATCTCATATCGACGAACAGGTGGTTCAAGAAAAACGCTTTTTGCGATTAGTCTCATCATCTCGCAGATTATGCACGATGAAGGATGAAATTTAGTTTTCCTGAAAAGGATAAGGAAAATCAGCGGCTTTCCACTAGACTCCTTATGGGCTGTATTGCAGATGTATCGAATGTTGCAACGAGCGAATTAATGTTATCAGAAAACGAGTTTCTCCCATTTGTCAGAACATAAGATGTTAAGTATTCGTCTGCATAATCCAGGGTTTCAGTGATATTGCCTGTAAAAATAATCTCTACCCATTTGGAGTTTCTGCAGATTACTCCGGACATAGCAACAAGGTCTATGCCTTTCAAATTAACAGCAACAACATGAATGCTTGCTATAGATTCTCTTGGTGATGTTTTTATCGAGATGTCCCCAAGCTCTCTAAGTTTTTTACTGACCAAACTTTTTATTTTGTCTTCTGTTGGTTTGTGCTCACAGTCAACAGTCAAATAAACAGGTATTTTTTTCTCAAAAATATTTTTTTGTATTTGCACAGCGTTCGCACGAACTTCTTTAGAGAATTTTTCAAAAACGTCATCATTTGCTTGAGAGGAAGACGATGATAAAAATTCAACAGCTAAAAACAGAAAAAGCACACACTTGGAGAAGAAATTGCTTTTACGCATTATCATCACCTCTTAAAATTATAAAATATAGCCTAAAAACCCAAATAATTATAAAGTAGAAATCCAAATCTTAGTTTGTTGCATTCATCTGTATTATTTCATCGGCTGCCGCCAAGATTTCTTTTTTGTGTGTTGTTATTATGGTAATTTTGTTTTCTTTCACTTGGTTAATAGCTTCTATCAATCTTGAAACACCATCTTCATCAAGGGCCGAAAGCGGTTCATCCAGAAGGAGCAAGGGAGCGTCTTTGGCAAACGCGCGCAGTAGAGCTATTTTTTGTTTTTCTCCGCCGGAAATTACCGATAGATGATCGTCGATGATAAATTCTGACGAATCTCTGGATGTTATGAATTTGTCCATCCCGATTTTTTCGATCCACATTTCGAGAAAGGTCTCGTTTCCATGGCCAAGAAGCATGTTGTCCTTTAAGGAGCTTCTGATCAAAACAGGTTCCTGTTCCAAGAAAGCGATTTTCCTTCGTCGCAGCAATGCCGTGTCGATGTTCTCAAGTGGAGTGTCGTTAAACAGTATGCTTCCTGATTGAGCCCGCAATAACCCTATTAGCAGATACAGGAGCGAGGTTTTACCTGTCCCGTTGTTGCCGATAATACAATAGACTTTCCCTTTTTTGAACTGGTAGGAAAAATTCTTAAGAATTTCGGTTTCACCCTGTCCAAAACATAATGCTGTCACCGTGATGCTTTCTATCACCTTTGGTAGTTCTGTACCCTCTTTTTCTATGGGGTGCTCCAAAAGTTCTTTTATTCTTTGATACGCCGCGTTCGCATTTTGATACGACTGCCCTAGGCCAAGAAAAAATGAAACACTGCCCAATGCAATGGAAAAATAGCTATTTATTGCGACAAAGTTTCCTATGCTGAGTTTCGCATCGATCACCTGCAGTGCACCGATTAAAAAGAAAAAGAGAATAAAGATGCGCTGCGTGATTCTCCCGGCCGATGAGAACCAGAAGCTGAGTTTTGTCCGGGAGAGCAAAATATCGAGCAAGAGGCCAAAACTATTTTTCAAAAGCGCATGAAATTCTTCATAGAGAACATGGATCTTGATTGATTTTATATGGCGGAATTGCTCTGTTATGTGAGAAAAATAGAGATTCTGGGCCTCTCTCTCGCGCAGCGACCAGTTTTTCAGAGGCTTTCTGAAAGCGTAATAAATGATTCCATAGACCAAAGACGCGGCCAAGAATAGAAACAACCACAGCGGAGCTATAGAGAAGAGCAATGCTCCAGCTACGATGAACGTGAAGATGCTCACGAAAACATTGATGATATTTCCTAAAGCGAAGGCCACGACGCTGTCTACATCTCCTTGGATTCGCTGAGCGAGGTAAGCAGAATTTGTTTGTTGGAAAAAACGAAGAGGCAACCTCTGAACATGCGCAAGAAGTGTGCTTGACAGGCGAAATGCTGATTCTGCATGAATCCTGGCGGAGTAGACCGATGAATAGTAGCCGGATACGATTTCAAAAAGAGCGATGAAACAGAAAAGGAGGATGAACATCCGAAGATGTTCGATGCTTTTCCCTATGAGGACAACATCAATAAAGCGAGCCGTAAAATACGGCACGATAAGTCCGATGAGGGTAGTGAGAATACTAAAGCAGCAGAGAATGAGCAGCCATTTCTTGTAATTCAACAGTTGTTTCAACGAAAAAGTAAGCATTAGTCTACCAAGAAAGACGCAACTCCGAAGTCCAATGCATTGTAGGAGTTGCGCCTCGTGAAGATAAAAGAGCCAGTAACATGATGTACGCTCAAAGCGCCTTCAACTCGTAGTTCCGGAGTATGCCGTTGATGATGCCTCGTTTTTCGTATTCGCAAAAACCTCCGGCCTTGTCGATAGTGCCGGTTTCGCTGAAGTGACGAGCCTGACAGGCGCCTCCGCATAAGTATTTCAGTTCGCACGTTTTACATCCTTCGATCTCGTTCACCGTGTGATGCTTGAATCGTTCCATCTTCGGCGAATTATAAATTTCCTGTAGGCTGCTCTCCTTAACATTACCGCAGAGGAACTCGGGGGAATGGAGCAACTGGCAAGGATAGATGCCCCGTCCCCGATTTGATAGACAGTAGAAAGAGACATATACTGTAAGTCAGAAAGGGGCGGTGCGAGATGGCAGCGAAGTACTATTCGCCGGATTTCAAACTGGAAGCGGTAAGGCGACTGGAGC
>Ga0334888_1001920_pt1 | contig 24576 bp, 15 predicted proteins | sample GraSluR1_MG_FD_207227 | JGI IMG/M metagenome (GOLD analysis project Ga0334888, IMG submission 207227) | Sludge microbial communities from methane-producing bioreactor in Wageningen University, Netherlands - Granular Sludge_3_08-R1 | ecosystem: Engineered > Bioreactor > Anaerobic > Unclassified ...
CAAGAACCCTAAAATAGAGCTGGGCGCATAATAGGTGTTGACCAGCAACACGATGCCGGCGGGAATCACCGCACGCCAGGTGTATCCGTAACGGAAGATCGACCAGATGCCCAGATACGTCAGCCACCAGACCAAAAAGCTCATCTCAAAGACGAAGACATAGTTGTCCGCGCTGGCAACGTCGTTGATGGCTGCGTCCACCCAGTTGAGCCAACGCAGCAGCACAAAATAGGCCTCGGCCTGCTTTTCGGGGATGCCGTTGCTCAGAAACGGCGCCACTTCCGCCCGGCTCACCGTCCCGCTCATCAGATACAGAATCCACGCCAGGCCGGTAAACATGCTGTGCGACAGCGCAAAGAAGCCGTCAAAGCGGCTGAAGGCCATCAGGAACCCCAACAGCAGCGCGCCGAACGTGACGGGCGCCAGCAGGGACATGTTTTCGACATAGCCGGCCGCGTCCAACGACACCGCCACCAGCAGGTAAAGCAGTGAGGCCAGTACGCCGGTCAGCGCCTTGCCGTCCTGGAAATATACGTTATCCGCGTACCGGGCTTGACGAGCCGCCGGTGCAGAAGCTATCGTCGCCATCAGTCACTCTTGGAAACAGGCGGGCCGCCGTCGACCCCCGCTCGCCTACGATTCTATTCTACACTGCAAAGGCAGCGCGCCGCGTGAGCGCCCCTACCGATTGAGGGGTCCGCCCGCCCGGCGCGGCTACATCAGCCGCCATAATAGGCCGGACAACCCCGTCACGAATATCGCCATCAACACGCCAAACCCGGCCAGCAGATTCGTGTTAACCGTTTGCGTCTGCACCGAAAAAACCAAGGGCGGCGATTTGACCGTGGCGTACCATGAGCGCGCCCCGTCGACAAGCATGCCGTCACCCGGCTCGCTTTCAAAACGGTAGAGCAGCCAGCTATCACGCGCCAGCCCTCGCCAGTTCTCGGCCGCATTGCGGTAATTCACCGCTTGAATCTGGCGGCGCAGCGCCGCCTCTGCATCGCCCTCAGCCTCCGCTGCCAGCGTTGCAGCCTGACGTTCCAGATTTGTGGCCAGGGCGTTCCACTGCTCGCCCGCACTACGCAAGTCGAGAGGGCGGCTGATGCGCACGTCCCGCCAGAACAAGCGCGTCGAAGTCTCGATGCGCGGCTCCGCCTGGGCTAAGACTGTACCCAGCAGCGCCCAGTCTGCCGATGCGGGTAGATGAGTTGCCAGCATCGCGCCGTTAAAGCCGCGGGGCAGTTCCAAGCGCAACCGGACCAGATCGCCTGCCGAGTCAGGCGCTTCCGCTGCCGTGCCAGCCGACTGCCACCGGTCCACGGCGAGGGCCAACGCCTGCCGCGCCTCATCCGCTCGCTCAGACTGGGCGAATCCTACCGCATCGATCTCCACGCTGCCCGCCTTGGCCGTCGCCGTAATCTGCCAGCGTGCGAAGAGAGGCTGGAGTTCGGACGGCGGCATAGCGACACCGCCCACGATCTCCGGCCCGGCCAAGGTGATCGCGGCTTCGCGCTCGCCGCGCGCAAGGAGTTGCAGCGCCTGTTCAACGAGTAGAGCTTGCCGCTGTTGCGCCAGCGCTGCCGGATCAACGATTTCGGGCGGCAGTTCAGCCAGGTCCTCCACCAGCTTCCCCGCGCGCGACCAGTCCCTGGTCGCAATAGCGCGCTCCAGCGCCAGCCGCAGACCGTCGGCCCGCCACTGCAAGAGTTCGCTGCGACGGCTGTCCTCTGCGGGCAACAACGCCAGAGCCAACCCCGCTTCTTCGGCCATGGCCGCGGCATACTGATCCACGCCCTCGCTTGCCGCCACCGAACGGCTGCGGTAGATGCCGGCGAGGCCGATGTGCATGCGGGCCAGTTCGTCGCTCGCAACCGATGAATGCCGCGCCACACCGTCGGCATACGCTGCAATCGCTTGGGCGGCGAAACGCTCGCGCACCGGCTCCGCCGCGGCTTCCGACAACGCGCGGTACAGATCGCCTAGCGCCAAGAAGCTGCCGGCGGGTCCGTTGGCCGCGGTCGCCGCTTCGGCAGCCTGCACCTGGGCGTAGATCGCCGGCCTCATAAACTGAACCATAAACGCATCTTGCGGCATGCCTGCATCGTACAGCCATCTGATTGCAATCACGTCCGCGCCGGCTGCGGTATAGTTCCACGTATCCGGCGCGACCATCGTCCATGATTCGCGCGGGATCGAATTCGGCAGGGAAATCTCCACGCGCAAACTGATGCCGCCGGGCCACCGTTGCAGAACAGAGGGCGCATAACGCACCGTCGTCAGCAGCGCATCATCCGGCAAGACACGATAGCGCAGTCGCAACGTAAGCCGCGCCTCGGCGCCTATCTCGATCTGCGCCGCATACCCGCCATCGCGCGGCGTCAGCCCCACGACCTGGTTCTCGACCATCAACGATACGTCCTGGGGTGCAGTCGAACCGGTCCCCAAAAACAGCAGCAAGGGTACTGTCACCGCCTCTCGTCTCGGGTTGTTCAGTGTATAGGCCGCATCGACATAGACGGCGACCTCGCCGCCGCCTGCCTCCACCACCGAGAGATTCGCCACATGCGTCTGCAACCGCACCGTGGTCGTATCTGCCGGCAGCAGATATAGTTGCCGTGTTACGCCTGGAGCAGATTGTTCGGCCTGCAGCAAGGGGGCTGCACCCAGAGGCGCGACCAACCCCAGCAGGGCGAGCGCGATCGCCCACAACGCCCACAGACAGCGCGCGCCGCCCCTTCTGAATACGAGCGGGCGCGCCTGCGAATGCAGCGGAACACCCAGTTTTTCCTGGGAAGTTGCAAATCTCATGTGCTTCTGGTATCTTGCCATTATCTCTGGAGTGAAGGCGGGCGGAAAGGTTCGTTCGAGGCCGATGATCAGGTTGCTGATGCAATGGGATATCAAAATGGGGCGCGAACAGGATTTTTCCGAGTTTGTCGTTCGCGAATTTGCCCCCCGGCTGATGCAGCTAGGCATCGAACCAAACGAAGTGTTGTATACCATGTACGGTGAAGGTCCGCAAATGCTCACCATCGGCGCAGTAGAGAGCGTCGAACGGCTGGCCGGCATTCTCCAAAGCGCAGGCTGGCAAAAGCTCCACGAAAAACTGCTCACCTACGTAACGAACTACAGCCAGAAAGTGGTCCCCGATAACGGCCGCAACTTCCAACTCTAGGCCGGCCAATTCCCGCGTTTTGTCCGCAGGCTTACACACTTCGAACGCGTCCCTGCGTATTCTGATAGCGCCGCGCAGGCCTCCTTTACTTCTTGCGACCTGGCGGTTTCGGCTTTCAGCCCTTTCCGGCTATAGTGCTGTACTATACGCTTCGACACGATACACTTCGACAGCCTGCCCTACCCAGATTTGGAGAACCCAATGGACCAAACCTCGCCACACGCCCGCCCTGCCCAACAACGCCGCGTGTTGCTGCCGCTCTTGGCAACCCTGCTCCTTGCCATTGCACTTGTCATTGGCGGCTGCACAGGCGCAATTACCGCCCCCGCAGAACCGCAGGAAGCGGTCCCTGCGGTCGATCAACCGGACGACCCGGCCCCCGCAAATCTAGAAGGCGCAGAGGACGCCGAAGATACGGAAAACCAGGAAGCGAGCGAGGAGTCCATTCGCCAAGCCATCGCCGATTTCCTGGTCGAAGACCCCTCCGGCGAGGAATACAACGGCGTCCCCGTCGGCTTCACCGCAGGCGGCCTGGCCTATCGCGGCGACCCCGAGGCGCCGGTAATCATGATCGAGTTTTCCGATTACCAGTGCCCCTACTGCGCACGCCACTTTGTCCAAACCGAACCGGCCATCACAGAGAAATATGTACGCAGCGGAAGCGTGCGCGCCGTCTTCAACGACTTTCCGCTTGAGCAACTGCATCCCAGCGCGCCCGATGCCCATGCCGCCGGCATCTGCGTCGCCGACCAGGGTTCCGCCGCCGTCTACTGGAAGATGCACGGCGAGTTGTTCCGCTCGTCCGAAGAATGGGGCAACGCAGCCGATCCGCAGACGGTCTTTGCGCGCCTGGCCGAAGAAGCCGGCGCAGACATGGACGCGTTCGCCGACTGTGTGGAGGGCGAAGCGGGTATTGACGCGGTCGATCAGCGCGTGATCTACGCCCAACGCCGAGGCCTAAATGGCACGCCCTCCTTCCAGTTTGTGCGCATCGCGGACGGCGCTCTCTTCCAAGTTGAAGGCGCGCAGCCTTTTGAGCAGTTCGAGGCCTTGATCGACGCCATTCTCGCCGGCGAGTCGCCCGAAGCCCTCGCCCAAGCTAACGCCCAGGCCGACGCGGGCATCCCCCTCTGGGCCACACCCGAAGGCTGGGCCCCGGACCCCGACCGCCCCGGCTATAACATGGCGGGCGACCAGTATAAGGGCAGCACCGACGCGCCCATCGCCATGATCGAGTTCTCCGACTTCCAGTGCCCCTTCTGCAAGCGACACGCCGAGGAGTCGCAGCCGATCCTGGACGAGCAGTATGTGGACACCGGTAAAGTTCTCTGGGTCTTCAAGCACTTCCCGCTGGACAGCCACCCGGCCGCGCCCAATGCCGGCGCTGCAGCCGAGTGCGCCGCCGAGCAGGGCAAGTTCTGGGAGATGCACGAGTTGCTCTTCGCCGAACAACAGGCGTGGAGCGTGGACGACCCGGATGCCGTCTTGGTGACGCTGGCCGAGCAGCTTGGGCTAGACATCGACGCCTTCGGCGCCTGCCTGATCGACCCGGCCACGCTCGAGCGCGTAATCAGCGATTTCCAGGAAGGCGTTCCTTTCATCCGCGCCACGCCGTCCTTCGTCGTCGTCTTCAAGGGACAGGGATCCATCATCCAGGGCGCGCTGCCCGTCGAGCAGTTCGTCCAGGTATTCGAAGAGATCGCAACTCTGCTCGAAAGCAACTGAACCGGCTCTGCTCCGCCGATCGCCATGTGAAAAGCCGCAATCCTCTCGCATGGCGATCGGCGGACAGTTAATGCCCGGCTCTCTCGCCCCCGGCGCTGCGCCCGCTCCGGCGCATCCGCCCAGCCCTCCCGCACTCTCTGCGACAACCCGCCCCCTCTCCAGGGAACCGTGATCCCCTGCCCGCCGTTAGCGTGTCATGCGGCACGCGCGCAGCGAACCGCCGCCCTATCCGGGCAGTCCTGCCGCGACTTTTCAACGCAACTTGACGTAAAGCGTTGCAGGCGAGATAATAGGCCGCGGCAGGAGGCCGTCCAGTTCCGGCCTGACAGGTCAGAGCCGGCGTTCGGCAGCGCTGCCGTTGTTCGACAGTAGAAACGAATGAAGCGAAGAACAACCTTAACTTTACACTGGCGCAGCGGCGGGCTTGCCTTGCTCTTGGCCGTCCTAGCCGTTTTCCTGGCGAGCAGCCCTCAAGCCGCAACCGCCCAGATCGCGCCGGCTTCCCTGCAGGGCGATGACGTGGCCCAGCCGGTCGATGTCGTCGTCATCCTCGACGACTCCGGCAGTATGGCGACCTGTTGGCCCTGGCCCCAAGGCCAGCCGCCCTTCTACCCGCCCTGCGCTTCGCCCAGCCCGAACCAACCGAGCGACCTGCTAGAGCTGCGCTACAGCGCCGCGCGGCTGCTCGTCCAGCTTGCCGACGCCGAAGACCGCGTTGCCGTCATCCGCTTCGACACGGTCGCCGAAGGCGTCGGTCTCATGGGCGACCTCCAGCCCGTGGGCGACGGCGATAACCGCCGCCGCCTGGTCGACTCCCTCCAGCCGCCCGACGACTACTTCCGCCGCGGCTACACGCGCATCGACCTCGGCCTGCAGCTTGCGATGGACTTGCTCGCCTCGGTACGTCAGACAGGGCGCAGCCAGTACATCCTGCTCCTCACCGACGGCGAGCCGACCCACCCCGCCGGCCCGGACGGCATCAAGGCCGACATCGCCGCCCAGGTCGACGTTCTACGCAGCAATGGCGTCCTCACCTTTCCGGTCGTGCTCTGCAACGCCAGCGCCGGCTGCTCCGGCGACTTCCTGCGCGAGCAGTTCGCCGACTTCGGCGTCAGCGAGGCCGCCAGCGCCGAAGACCTGCTGCGCATCTTCAGCGAGATCGCGGCCCAGATGAAGCCGGACCGCTCGGTTATCACCGGACGGGGCAGCGCGCTGCAACTCGCTACGCGCGCGCCCCAGGGTGTGCGTAGCATGTCCTTCGTCACCCCGCGCGGCGGCCTGCAGAGCCTCGCACGCGATGACCAGCCCATACTGACCCGCACCGCGCTCGACGACCCTAACATCGACGTCAGCGTGATCGAGGCGGAAAGCCTGGCGGAGGGGCGCTGGACCGCGGTCACGCCGGACGGCGGCTTTGTCGTCGTGCAGGCGGCGAGCTTCCCGCAGCTCATCAACCCGCCGCCCAGCCTCGCCAACAGCCCGGCGTCGGTGCGCTACTACCCGGCGGGCAAGCTGCCCCTGCTCATCGCCCGCGGCTTCGGGCCGGGCGCGGGCGAAGCGCTGCTCTACAACGACGAAGCGCTCATGCAGCCTTTTGGGCGGGACGATTTGCGCGCTTACCTCCCCACGGAAAATCCGGGCGTTGTGCGCCTCCAACTCGGCGACGACGAGCAGCCGCTCCAACTCGTGCGCACTTTCCGCGTCGAGCCGCTAGCGGGCCTGCCCAGGGCCGAAGTCCTGTCACCCGGCCCCGCGGCGGACGGTCGCCTGGCGGACGGTCGCCTGCGTCTCCAGGTCGGCTTCACCGGCGGCGACGATGTGCAGAACATGGCCGCCACCGTCTACGTCTCCGAGATCGACCGCGCCGCGGACACGCGCAGCCTGGTCCACGCCGCGGCCATGACCTGCGCCGATCGGGTCTGCAGCGACGAATCCTTCCAGCCTGCCGATGGCCGCAACTACGAGATCACCTACATCGTCACCGCCCAAAGCGGCGATCTGCGCTTCAGCGACTGGGCGCAGACCAGCGTCGGCCTGGAGCCGGCGGTCTACCTGCGCGGCATCCCCGCCCAACTCGACCTGGCGCAGATGCCCGCTGAGGGCTGGCCCGTCGAACTCACTTCCGGCACGGTCGAAGAGATCGGCCTGCTTACCGCCGCCATCACGCTGCGCAACGCCGACACCGGCGAGGCGGCAAACGTCGTCTCGCTCGACTTCCAGCACGACGTGCCCGAAGAAGGCGCAATCGCCGCCAACCTGCTGATCGAAGGGCTGGACGCACTGCGCCCCGGAGACTATGCCGGAGAAATCACGCTGGAGGCCAAAAGCCCGGCCGGGCTGCCCATGAACGTCCTGCTGCGTCCCGCCGCGCAGATCGACGTCAGCCTCACCGTGCCCCGACCGGTCGCCCGCATCCGCAGCCAAGCCGTCGATTTCGGCGACGTGCTCTTCGACACCTCGCCCAATTTCCGGCTCAACCAGGAAGCCTTCCTCACCGTCGACTTCACCGGCAAGCCGTTCGCCCTGACGCCCAGTCTCGAAGGCGCGTCTTGCGCCGGCCTTGCCATCACCGCCGGCGATGTGCAAGACCGCATGGGCCAGACCGTGCTGCCCCTGCGCCTCACCAGCCTCGATCGCGTCCTGCCAAGCGCCTGCTCCGGCGTGATTCGCTTCACCGGCCCCGATGGCGACTACGACGTGACGCCCGACCGCGTGGACTGGCAGGCGCATGTAGCCGACGTGGAATGGTCGCTCGTCGACGGCAGCCTCAATCTCGGCGACCTGCAGGATGCCGGCGCACGCAGCGAGCAGACGCTTCGCCTCCGCTTCAACGGCAAGACGCCCTTCGTGCTGGAGATGGACGACCTCCAGGCCGCGGGCAGCAACGTTCCTGAGGGTGGGCCTAGCGCCCTGACATCCGAGCATATCGAAATGCCGCCGGTCGAGGTCAACGGCCCGCCTCAGGGTGACGGGACCTATCTTGTCCCCGTCACCCTAATCGCGCGCCAGGCCATCCCGCACGACGCATTGCGCGGCTCCTTCTATACGGGCCGGCTCGGCTTGCGCATTGCCGGGCTGGAGGGAGCGCCGCGCCAGGTTAACATCTCACTGCGCAGCCCCAGCCTCTACCAGCGCTATCTGGCGCCGGTCGTCGTGCCCGTCTACAGCCTGCCCTGGCTGTTCTGCACCGGCCCGCTGACGCTGCTGCTGCTGTTGGTTATCGTGGCCCGTGTGCGCAGTCGCGGCTTCAACCCGGACGAGGTGGAGCAAGCGGCCATGGCTGCCGCCATCAAGACGGTCGCCGTCCAAAACGAAACCGCCGGCGCCGCGGTCGAGCCGCCGGTTCCCGTCGCGCCTAACACGCCTTCGCCGGCCTGGGGCGCGTCCGAATGGGGAACGGTATGGGGTGCGCAAACCCCGCCCGACGAGCCGGTCAAATCGTCGCCCGCACAGGCAAACGGCCACGGCGCGGACCCGTGGAATTCGAGTTGGTAGGAGCCTCACGGCCATGAATGAGCCAGTACAACGCTATGATAAGCCCACCATCTACCCCACCATGGTCGTGGGCGTCGGCGGCATGGGCAGCAACACCGTGCGCGCCGTCAAACGCCGCTTTCGCAATGTCTGGGGCGGCGATCAACTGCCCGGTATGATCCAGCTCTTAGCGCTGGACACCGAGCCGCTGGTCAACCGGCTCGATCAAGAGCCGCTATTCGCCGACGAATTCGCCTACATGGGCAAGTTCGACGCCACCCGCCTCGTCTCCAACCTAGACCAGCACCCGGAGATCGCCCAGTGGTGGAGCTATCCCTCCATTCCGCTTGGCTACATCCACAACGGGGCCAAGCAGCTTCGCCCGATTGGGCGGCTCTGTTTCTTCCGCAACTACGTCACCTTTAAGCAACTGCTCGAAACCAAGCTGACCAATCTGGACAAGATCCGCGACATGGAGATCGCGCAGAACCGCGGCTTCCCGGTCGTCGGCAACTTCCAACTCATCTATGTCGTCAGCAGTCTGTGCGGCGGCACAGGCGCGGGCATGTTCCTCGACGTGGTGCATCGCATCCGCGCCCAGGTGCGCAACAACGCCCGCATCGTCGGCATTTTCTTCCTGCCCGACGTGCTGGAGAACGAGATCTCCAGCGACCTGCAGCGCCGCCGCATCCGCGCCAACGCCTACGCCGCGCTCAAGGAGATGAACCACTTCCAAGAGACGCAACAATTCCGCGCGCTCTACCCCAGCGAGCAGCGAGAACTGCCCGACACGCCCTACGCGCCCTTCGACTTCATCTTCCTCATGGGCCGCACCAACCGCGACGGCCGCAGCCTGGCGCGCAAATCCGACGCCGAGAACATGGCCGCGCACCTGATCCAGCTTACGGCCATTAGCCACCTCAGCAGCGAAATTCTCGGCCTGGAGGTCAACGTCGTGCGCGAGCGTATGTTCGAGCTAGAGGGCGCGGCCGGCCACGTTACGGGCGAACGCATCTCGCGACGCCGCCACTTCCTCGTCTACAGCAGCTTCGCCGCCTCGGCCCTCGTCGCCCCGCATGAATCGCTGGTCGACTTCTGGCAGCGCGCCTTTGTGGCGGACCTGATCCGCCGCTTCGCCGCCGGGCCTTCGCTGTCGGACCCGCGCCAACCTCTGCCCGAAGCGGACCGGCAGCGCGTGCAGAACCTGTGGCAGACGCTGCTCTCGCACCTTGCCGGACGCTTCGCCGCGCTGGACAACGACCGCCTCGACGCCGACCTGGAGCAAGTCGAGGAGATGCAGGGCGCCTGGCTCGGTTTCTGGGAACCCATCCGCCAGACCATGCAGCGCGCGCTGATGGACACGGGCATCCGCGGTGCGCTCGCGCTGTGCGATCTGCTCAGCCCGCCCGCCGCGGCCACGGCGCCACCCGAATCGCTGGCCCGCCAGCGCCTCTTCCTGGTCGACGGCGCGCCCGTCACCGAAGAGGACCGCCTGCAATGGCGCAAGCTCCTCGCCCAGCAGGGCGGCTTTGCGGAACAGGCGCAGCAATTGGCCGGCGGCCTCGGCGAACTGGCGATGATGGCCCTCAGCCCGCGCCAGGCGCGCGAGCGCGCCAGAGACTTGGCCGCGCGCAAGGCCCGCGCCCGCATCTACCAGAAGCGCGACGCCCTCGAAGTCGCCATCGTCGACCAGATCGGCAAACAGGCGAGCATCCTGCGCCAGGCCCTGCGCAGCCAAATCAACGCCTGCGCCATGGCCCTCGCCCGCGCCAACCAGGACGCCGGCCGTATGGCCGACCGCATCGACCCGCGCATCCCTGACGGACGGCCCAGCACCAGCACCTATTACGAACTGGAGACCGGCGCAGTCGGCCGGGACTACCTGCAGCACTTCTACGGGCGGGCCGCGTCGGCAGTCACCTCGGCGGACTGGCACAATGCGCTTGCGCCGCTCTTTACGCAACTCCTGCAGGATGCCAACGCCATCTCCGCCGACGACATCTACGCCCAACTGAACGCGGCCACCGCGGACAATACCGGCCTGCTCCACCGCGTGCACAGCATGGTTGACATCAACCACATCATCACCGTGCAGCACGGCGAAGAAGTGGAGCGCACCCGCCAGCGCCCGGATAACCGCATTCACCAGTGGCTTGACCGGCTCAACCCCTACATCCGCTGGGACGCCGACCGCTTCAGCTTCCATGAGTCCAACCTGGAGCACATCCGCCTGGCTGCGGTCCCCACCAGCCGCCAGGAAGACTCCAGCCTGCTAGCCGCCACGGTGGGCCAAGAGGACATCAAGTGGGTGCCGACGGGCGACCACATGCGCATGGACGCGGTTTGGATCGTCCACGGCCTGCCTGTCACGCTGCTGGAACGGCTCGACGAATTCCGCGCCCAATACGAAAACAGCCTGGACTTTCCCGTGCGCGAGGAGTTCCATCTCAACCCGGCGTGGGCGGATCTGCCCGAAATTACGCCGGAGCATGGCGACCGCGCGCCTAGTCCGAGTCTCGTACCGCGGCCGGACGCCGTGCCGCGGCGCACGTTCAACTGAGTGAGCGGCGGAAAGCATGCCAGTGACCTTCACGCATAGCCGGGCGGCTATTCTCTGTTTCGGCGGCTGGGGCTTGCAGACCCTGCTGCACCTGGCCCCGCGCATTCAGGCCGCACAGGAGCAGCGCGCCGCCCAGGGCGCGGCTGACCCCGACCTCAACCGCATCACCAGCTTTGGCGTCGTTCTGCCCGACCCGCTGCTCACCGGCAGCGACCAGGTGCAGTTCACCCTACGTAAACTGCGCGGCGACCGCCCGCTGACGCCCTTCTACGTAGAGCGCATCCTCGTCGAGATCGACGGCGCCCCGCCCAAGCCCGCCGACTCCGTTGCCGGGGCTGTACTCACCCACGCCGAACGGCGCGCCGTCGCCCTGCTGCGGTCGTCCGAATCCGTCCTGCAGACGCTCCAGTTCGAGGGTCATCCCTTCCGATCCCCTGCCGCGGGGGCCGCCATCTCGCTGCGCCATCCCGACGCCGAAACCGGCCGCAACCTGCGCCGCGCCACGCGCCAGGACTTCATGCAGGCCGGCGTACAGCACGCAGACTCCGTCTCGCGCCTGCTCGAAGCGCATCTCATCGACCCCATCCGCCAGGACATCCTCTCGCCGGATGACTCTTTCGTACAGACCACGCTCTACGTGGTCGCGCCGCTCTTCGAGCCGCTGGCCTCCGCTCTAATCTGGCCGGTCGTGGCCGCGCTCATGGGCCGGCTGGGCCGCCGCCACATCTCCAACGTCGTCGCCCTCTTTGCCATGGGCAGCTACGCCGTGGACCGCACGCGGCCGCTCGAAGACGCCGCCGCCTATGCCGCTCTCTCCGAATTGGAATTGCTCACCGGCCTGCGCAGCGACGACCAAGCCCAGGCCGCGCTCGGCTTGCGCATCGGCAAAGGCAACCCGCTCCTCCTCGACCAGATCGGCCAGCCGCTCTTCGACCAGATCTATTTGCTCGACCGCGAAAAGAGCAACCAGGGCCTAGCCGAAGACAGCCACGAGTTGGCCGTCCTCGCCGGCAACGCGCTCGAAGCTTTCGTCGCCGGCAGCGCCGACCTCTACATCCAGGAGCAATTGGGCTATTCTCTGCGTCCCGGCGACCGCCGCCCCTACAGCCTCGTCGGCAGCGCAGGCGACTACGTGCCCGTGCAGCAGATATTGCACGCCGTCAACCGCCAGGAGGAAAGCCGCCTGGTGCGCGAATGGGTGCTGCGCAGCACGCCGGACGAACCGCCCGCCGGCCATCCGCTCGCCCGGCTGCGTGAGCAGGCAAACCGTAACCAGGCTAACTTCAGCCTCAAGGACCTCGGCTTTTCTGAAGCCAAGGCATTGGGACTGCTCGCCGCGCGCTTGCCTCAGCTTTTCGACGACCCCGTCAACGACGGTGGCGCGGCGCGTGTAGCCGATCTCGCCGTGCGCGAGTCCTTCGTTTTTTCGCCGGTCGCAGCCGCGGAACTGCGCGCGGTCGCCCCGCCTGACGCGCCGGCAGGTTGGGCGCAGGCCTTCGACGACCACATGCAGGAAGTGAGCCGCACTTTCGAGCTGGCCGCAGGCGCCGATGCGGTCGACGAGGCCTGGGGCCTGGCGACTGCCGGCGCGGACTCCGGCGCCGCCTTTGCCGCCGGCCTAGAGGGCGATGACCGTCTCGCCCCGCAACTGCTGGCGCGCATGCACCAACGCCTGCTCGACCTGCTGTCCGCCTCGCCTACCGGCTTGATCCGCGCCCACGACCAGGCGCGTCAGTGGCTGCACGAAGCCGAGGAATCCCAGCAGCGGCTGGAGATCGCCCTCACCCCCAGTATGCGCGAGTTGGGCCGCATCCGCCGCGAGCAAGCCTTGCACGAATGGCGCATCAAATATGCCGCCGCCGTCGCCAAAGCGCCCGCGCTGACGGCCATACTGCTGCGCGGCCTGGCGGCTATCGGCGTCGTCTCGCTCATCACCCTGGCCTACCTCTGGCTGGTTCACGGCGCGTGGAACCCCGTGCGCGACGGCCTGACCCTCGCCGGCTTTGCCGCCGGCATTTTGGCCGCCGGGCTCGCCACGTACCGCCTCCATCAGGCGCGCATCGCCCGCCTGCGCCGGGCGCGGTTGAACCTGGCGCGCGCCGAACTCACGGCGCAACTCCAAGCGCAGGCCCATGACGGCCTCGTGCGCTGCCACACGCGGCTGATCCGCATCCTGCAGGGCTGGCAGCAGATGCTGCGCGAGGCTATGGACGAGCTGCGCGAACTCAGCACTCCGCCGGAGATGCCCGCCGTGCCGCCTGCCGGTATCGTGCAGACGCACCTCTACGTGCCCTACTTCAACCAGAACCTCTGGGACCGCTGTCTGGCCTATCTGCGCACCCACCTCGACGCGCACGGGCAGCGCAGCGAAGAGCGTCTCGATACCCTGTGGGGGCAGGCCCAGTGGCGGCGGCGCATCGAGCGCATCCTGCGCACCGTCCCCGCGGATGGAGCCGTGCCCCGCGCCATCGCCGAGTTCATCCGCCATACCGTACATGAGTCGGTCGCGCCGGTATCGCTCCAAGAGCCCAGCCCCATCCGCGCCGAGTTGCTGCGCGCCCTAGCCGATGAGTTCGGCATCGAGCAACTGCTCTGGCGCAGCGCCGCCGACGCCCAGGACATCAACCGCCGCCTGCGCGCTATGGGCATTCTCGACGCATCGACCGAGACGGGGCAAGAGCAAGCCCCGTGGACGGACCGGCGCTATGTCGAGTCCGCATGGAACCGCGCCAAGCCTGCGGCCAACTACGACGTCGCCGACCGGCTGGCGGTCTATGGCGTCACCGTCGACTTCGCCGCCGCCTCCGGCAGCGCCGGCAGCGAACTGAGCCGCGCCCTGCTCGACGAGTTCAACATCAGCTTGCTCCCCACCGAGAATCCGTTTACCATTCTCTTCGTGCGCACCGTCCACGGCCTCGCCCTAGACGACCTGGACAGCATGCGCCGCTACCGCCAGGAGATGCGCTACCTGCCTGCGGAGCATCGTGCGCTGCTCTGTCTCGACGTCGGGCGCGAGGAGACGCTTTACCAACCCAACGGCAAACCGGCGCCGGTCACCCGCACGCAGTCCGCGCCCGCGTCCTGAGAGACGCCGCGGCTTAACCGGGGCGCTCGCCGCCTCCAATCCACACTTGCATAGGAGCTTGTCATGACGGACAAGATACGCTGGGGCATTCTCGGCACAGGCAACATCGCCCGCAAGTTCGCCACGGGCCTCGCCGCGCTCGACGACGCGGACCTCGTCGCCGTCGGCTCGCGCAGCCAGGCCGCCGCGGATGCCTTCGCCGGCGAGTTCTCCATCGCCAACCGGCACATCAGCTACGGCGCTCTCGCCGCAGATCCTGCGGTCGACGTCATCTATATCGCCACGCCTCATTCGCTGCACAAAGACAATATGCTGCTGTGTCTGCAGGCGGGGAAAGCCGTGTTGTGCGAAAAGCCCTTCACCATCAATGCCGAAGAAGCGCAGGCCGCCATCAACGCCGCGCGCAGCCGCAACCTATTCCTCATGGAAGCGATGTGGACGCGTTATCTGCCCATCATGGCGGAAGTGCGCCGCCTGATCGCCATCGGCGCCATCGGCGAGGTGCGCATGGTCGCCGCCGATTTCGGCTACCGCGCTCCCTTCAACGCGGAACGGCGCACCTTCAACCCGGAACTGGGCGGCGGCGCGCTGCTCGACGTGGGCGTCTATCCGATTTCTCTGGCTTCGATGCTGCTAGGGGAGCCGGAGCGCATCGCTTCGATGGCCGAGTTGGGCGAAACCGGCGTCGACGAGCAGTCGGCTATGGTCCTCGGTTATCCCGGCGGACAACTGGCTGTGCTCTACACCGCGGTGCGCACCACCACGCCGCAAGACGCCACGATCATGGGGACGGACGGCTTTATCCGCATCCACAGCCAGTGGTGGGTTCCTAAGGCCATGACGCTTCATCAGGCGGGCAAGGACCCGAAACTCATCGAACTGCCCTTCACCGGCAACGGCTATAACTACGAGGCCGCCGAGGTCCACGCTTGTCTGCGCGCCGGCAAGCTCGAAAGCGAGGTCATGCCGCTGGACGAGACGCTCGCTATCATGCAGACCATGGACCGCATCCGCGCCCAGTGGGGTATGCGTTATCCGATGGAGTAGGGAGTGCGTTTGCACCGAATGGCGTTAGGCGTCATCCGTCACGAGTCATCCGTCATGACTTGTGACGTATCACTGCCCCGTCAAATACCGCTGCACGTTCACTACGTGCTCGTCAAACGTCAGGGCAAAGACGTGCCGGCCCGTACCGTCCGGCACGGCGACGAAGTAGAGGTACTCGTGCTGCGCCGGGGTTAATACAGCCTGAATGCTGCTCAAACCGGGGCTGGCAATCGGTCCGGGCGGCAGACCGTCGTTTAAGTACGTGTTATACGGACTGATGACGCCGCTGTACTCCTCCAGGAACACGGGCGTCTTCCACCACTGACCGGATTCCTCCTGGTAGCCCATAGCGTACTGCACGGTGGGGTCCGCCTCCAGCCGCATGCCTACGGCAAGCCGGTTGAGGTAAACGCCGGCGATGTCGGGCCGCTCTTGCGGCACAACCGCTTCGCGCTCCACGATGCTGGCCAGCGTCAACACCGTGTGCAGGTCGTAGGCTGTGGTTCCGGCCTGCACCGCTTCCTCGTAGGCAGGGATCACCCGCGCCGCAAACGTGTCGAGTTGACGTCTCAGGACATCGGCGGGCAGGGTTCCTTCCGCCGGAATCTCATAGGTTTCCGGGAACAGATACCCTTCCAAGCTGGCGCCGGCAGGCCTGTCCTGCAAGAAGGCGTAGCGCGCCGGGTCCAGCCCGGTCAGGTCGCCGCTGATTACCTGGCTGCGATACTGCTCAAGCGCGCCTTCGGACCCGGCAAAGATGCCCGCCTCATCCAGGTATTCTACGATCTGTTCCAGCCGCCAGCCTTCCGGAATCGTGATCGTCACGCTCGCCGCTTCGGCCTGCTGCAACGCCTCCACGATCTCGGCCATCGTCATCGAAGGCGCCAGGATGAACGTGCCGGCCTCCAGCCGCGCCGCCAGCCCGTTGACGCGCACATACGCTTCGAACAGCAAGTCGTCTTCGATCAGCCCGGCTGCCACCAGATTCTTGCCGATGGTGCGCGCCGGCGTGCCCGGCTCCACCACAAAACGCACCGGCCGGCTGTCGACGCTCACAGGCTTGTCCACCGCCGCTAAGTTCGAGTTCAAATACGCCGTCAGCACGCGTTCGCCGCCTGTGCTGCTACATCCGCCAAGAAACGTGACCGCGCCGATTACGACCGCCGACAGCGCGGCAATCCAACTCCGTCTTTGCATAATCAACTGCTGCCTGTGCTTGTGGCGCCCATCGGCGGGAGCTCGCCGGACGCGTTGTGGGTTGCGGATGGCGCATGGATGCCGGAAGCCGCCCGTCGCAGGCCGGCGTCGCGCTCCAACAGCTTGCGCAAACCGGCCTCCAACTGCACGCGCGGCCGGTAGTGCAGCAGCCGGCCCGCCTTAGTGACGTCAGCCACCAGCCGGGCGATGCCGCCTGCCGCTTCGCGATTGTACAGCACATTCGCATCTTGCCGCACGATGCGGCTGATCGTCTCCACGAGGTCGCGGATCGAGGTTTCCTCGCCGCTGCCGACGTTGATAATCTGCCCGTCCACGCCAGATTCCTCGCCCGCCCGGATCAACGCCTCTACCACGTCGTCGATGTAGACGAAATCGCGCGTCTGGCCGCCGTCGCCGTTCACCACTACCGAGCCGCCCCCCAAGATCTGCTGCACGAACTGGGGAATGACAGGCGCGTGCGCCGGCGGAACGGGCTGACCCGGCCCGTAGGCGTTGAAGATGCGCATCGCCACCGTCTCGAAGCCGCCTAGCCGCCCTAACGTGAACAGGTATTGCTCCGCCGCCAGCTTGCTCACGGCATAGGGCACGGCCGGATGCGTCGCCATCGCTTCGTTGACCGGCTGCACATCCTGGTCGCCGTAGACGGTGGCGCTGCTGGCAAATACGACCCGCTGCACCCCGCCGACATCGCGGCAGGCTTCCAGCAGGCTGACCGTACCGCCGACGTTCACCTCGTTGTATTCGCGCGGATAGAGAATCGAGGCCGGCACGCTGACCCGCGCCGCCAGGTGATATACGACGTCGACGCGCTGCAGCAGGGACCACAGCTTCGGCACATCGCGCACATCCCCGCGGTTGAAGTTGATCCCCTGGCTCAGTTGAGACGGATCGCCGCTGCTCAGGTCATCCAGCACGCGCACATAGTGGCCGCTGCGATGTAGCTGGTTGGCAAGCCGGCTGCCGATAAACCCGGCGCCGCCGGTCACAAGAACACGCATAACTGCTCCTCTTTCCTCTCCGCCGCTCGCTCGGCGCGCCAACCGCGCCCAAACAACAATGGCGGCAAGTATAGCACCGTCGCCATTGGTCCCGAAAATCGACCGGTCGTCTTCAACGCCTCAGCGCAACACATCATCACGGTCGTGCGACCAACGCGCCGGCGGATCCGCCCAGTCCTGTTCGCCGGTATTCGGCAGCGTAGGCGGCGACCTGCGCAGCGCTGTGTGCGGGCCGTGCATCATCAGCGCGTTGTAGCTGCGACACGCCTCGATCAGGTTAGCGGTAGAAAGCTGCCCGCCGGTCCAAAACCGCATGGCTGCGACCAAGGGAGCGCCGGGCAGCAGCTTGGCAGCCATCTCGGCTGCGGTCGCTCCCTTGGCTTCCAGTACAGCGACATCCTGCGCCAGTTCGCTGAGCCGGTTTATCTTCGCCTGGATGGCGGGCAGCGGCGAACGGCGAACCGCTCCGCTCCCTGGAAACAGCCGCTCCGGGCGCAGGCTTGCCAGCGTGCACAGGCTGCTCAACACGCCAAACAAGTCCGCCTCACACGGCCATGTCCGCTCCTCGCCGCCGGTAAACGCATCGCCGCTGAACAGCCAGCGCTGATCCGGCTCGAAAAGGCTGGCGTGGTCTGGGCTATGGCCGGGCGTCTCGACTACGCGCAGCGCGTAGGAAGCCGTGCGCACAACGTCGCCGACTTCGTCGTAGGAACGCACGCCGGACGCGGCGCGCGGTCTGCCCCACATCACCCGGCGATAGACGGGCAGGCGCAGCCGCCCCGGCTCTCGGATGGCAGCCAGCGCCCGCCGCGGGGCGTAGATCGGCGCCTCCGGGAAGCGATCACGCAGCAGCGACAGCCCGCCGATGCGGTCTTCGTGGCAGTGCGTCACCGCGATCTGGTCTACGTAGACGTGCTCCAACATGCGCAGCAGTTGCGGGGCCGCGCAACTCGGCCCCGCGTCGATCAGCAGCCCCTCCACCCAATAGGCTGCAGCCCAATGGATCGGGCGCCCCATCAGGCCGCGTGCCAGCCGTATGCAAAGAACCGGACCATGCTGTTCAACGTGGATCATACGGGGCCTTTCACATTCCCGCGCCGGTCGCGGCTGCGACAACGCCTTGCCGCAGTCGCGCCATCACCTCGTGCGGTATTTTGGCCGTCCGGCCTTGCAAGTCCACACAGATATGTTCCGACGCGCCGCTCGCCAGAATCGCATCATCGCCGGCGCGGCGCACCTCGTAGGCGAAGGCGACCTCGCGGCTGCGCAGCCGAGTGAGACGCGTCGCCACGCGCACCGACTCGCCAAAGCGGGCCGGCGTGCGATACGCCACGCTGACGCTCGTCACGGCAAAGTGATGGCCGCCGGCGGCTATCTCGCTGTACGGCATGCCTACGGCGGTCATCCACGCAATGCGCCCGGCCTCGAACCAGACCAAGTAGTTGCTGTGATGCACGATGCCCATGGCATCGGTTTCGGCGAAGCGCACGGGCACATCGATAACGGCGACCGTTGCGTCCAGAGGCTGATCGCCCCCGGATGCACGCGTCGACTCCATTGTTCCATCCCCTCTAGCCGGCATCAGATATGGATCGGATGGCCCTCGATGGCGTGGGCCGCCTCCATAATCGCCTCGCTCAAGGTCGGATGGCTGTGTACGTTGCGCGCGATCTCCGCCGGCGTGATCTCCATGAATTGGGCCAGACTTAGCTCCGGCAGCAGTTCGGTCACATCCGGCCCTACCAAGTGCGCGCCCAGAATCTCGCCATACTTGGCGTCGGCGATAATCTTCACGAAGCCGACGCGGGCGCCCAACGCCTGCGCCTTGCCGTTGGGCATAAAGGGGAACTTGCCCACCTTGATCTCGTGGCCGGCTTCTTTGGCCTGCGCCTCGGTCATGCCCATGCTGGCGACCTGCGGGCTGCAGAACGTGCAGCGCGGCATGAATTGGTAGCGCTCCGGCGGGAAGGGAATGGTCGCCACATCTGCGATCGTCTCCGCGGCGACGAGAGCCTGTGCGCTTGCCACGTGCGCCAACGCCAGCTTGCCCGTACAGTCGCCGATGGCGTAGATGTGCGGCACGTTGGTGCGCATTACCTCGTCGATCTCGACATAACCGCCGCGCTCACTGAGCTGGACGCCCGCCGCATCCAGGCCGGCCTTGTCCGTATTGGGCTGGACGCCCGCCGCCATCAGCACCTTGTCGGCTTCCAGCGTCTCGGTGCTGTCGTCTTTCAGGTTCTTGACGGTTACCTTGACGCCCTTCTTGGTCTTTTCCGCGCCCTCGGTGCGCGTGCTCACCATCACGTTGATGCCCGCCTTGCGCACAGCCTTGGCGACTTCCGCCGCGACCTCGGCGTCCTCCAGCGGCAGCACCTGGTCGAGCATCTCGATTACCGTCACCTCGACGCCATAGGCGTTGTAGATGTAGCTGAATTCCATGCCGATAGCGCCGGACCCGACGACAATCAGCTTCTTGGGCAGTTTGTCCATCACGATGGCATCGCGATACTGGATGATGCGGTCGCCGTCAATCTCGACGCCGGGCAGCCCACGCGCCCGCGCTCCGACCGCGATAATCACATTGGCTGCGGTGACCGTGCGTTCCTTGGACTCGGGGAAATACTCGGTAGGCGAGACCTGGAGCGTGTGCGGGTCGGTAAAAACGCCGTGCCCCTCGATCACGTCGATCTTGTTCTTGCGCATCAAAAAGCCGACGCCCTTGGCCTGCCGCCCGGAGACGTCCCGGCTGCGCTTGACCGCCGCCGCATAGTCCACCTTGAGGTTCTCAAACGTGAACCCCAAGCTCTCAGCATCGTGCAGCGTTTCCAACACCTCAGCGTTGTGGATCAGCGCCTTCGTGGGGATGCAGCCCCAGTTGAGGCACACGCCGCCCAAGTTCTCGCGCTCCACAATCGCGGTCTTCAGCCCGAGTTGCGACGCACGAATCGCCGCCACATACCCGCCAGGCCCGCTGCCCAGCACGACTACGTCATAATCGTAGTTGCTCATGGCTCTTTACGCCCTTTCTGGTTGGTTCGTCGGGTCAGCCATTGTGCGCCCGGCCCGCGTCATCCGAGCCGGCGCGCCGGTCCGTGTACGGTTGGCAAGCGCGATACAAATGACGCCTGCCGAATCTCATTTCAATCCGCTAACGCACCTTGCCAATCCACACAACGGCATCTGCTCCGCCGGAGTCGCGCCTAGGCGCTATCCTCCAGGTGCACGCGCTCGGCCAAAGCCGGCTCCTCCATCTCTTCGCTCATATACAGATACTTCTTGCCGGGCACGGTTGTGAAGCCGGCGCACTCGCCCTGCGGCGTCATGGCGACCATGTTCATGTAGCGCCCCGGCACGCCGCCCAAATAGGCCAGGTCGCGCAGCGCCTCAAGCCCGGCCTCGTGCAGCGACATGCCCATTTTCATATAGAGCACCAGGCTGCGCGCCGTGCTCACACGCAGCGCCAATTCGCCCATCCCCGTACACGCGGTCGCGCCATAGCGGTTATCGCAATAGTTGCCCGCGCCGATGATCGGGCTGTCGCCCACGCGGCTGGGGTACTTCCAGCCTAGACCGCTGGTGCTCACCGCCGACGCCAGATCGCCGTACTGGTCCAGCGCCAGGAAGTTGACCGTGCCGAAGCGTCTCTCGCCGCCCGCGCTCAAGGGGGCCTCCGCTAAATTGAGCGGGCGCGTCAGCGTGTTCGCCAACTCGCGCAGGTCGGCATCGCCCTCCGGGTCCAGCCCATAATGCGCGAAGCGCTCGCGCCAGCGCTGCAAGGCTTCCTCGGTGCGCTGATCCTGCGGGGCATGCCCATTGGCGGCGGCGAAACGCTCCGCGCCGCGACCCGCCACCAGCACATGCGGCAGTTGCTCCATCACCTGCCGGGCCAGCGTGATGGGGTTGCCGTAGCCGCGCACCGCAGCCACCGCGCCGCTGCGCAAGGTGCGCCCGTCCATGATGCTGGCATCCAACTCCACCTCGCCCATCACGTTGGGCAGCCCGCTGTAGCCCACCGAATGGTCGTTCGGGTCATCCTCCGTAATGCGGCAGGCCAATTCCACCGCGTCGAGCGCACGGCCGCCCTTACGCAGCAAGGCCATCGCCGCGACCATGCCGGCCCGGCCGTTCTCACTGGCTGCCATCACAGACAGCGCGGTTCTGGATCCATCCCTGGTCAAAGTGCCGACCTGTGCCATTCTCCGCCTCTATTCCTTCTGGGTAGTAACTTTTTTGCCTGGAGTGACCGCCCACGAGTCATAGGACGGTATAACCTCTGGCGGCAGAAAAGAGATACAGAGATACTCCAGCAGGGCCAATGCTTATAATAAGTGTCATCTTCAGACTCCTCGTCATTCGCCGCGCGTGCCAGAGTTATCTAGTCTGGGACCTGAATCATCAGAAAAATACGGGAAAACTGGTCTGCAAACTCAGGCGGAAGCTTTGCAGCAGTTCCCAGGTATTTCGCTGCCTGCAAGCAGAACTTGCCTGTCTGGCGCTTTGATCGCGCTAGCATCTGGGCAAACTCAAATCCAGGTGAGGACTCGAAAAAGGACCATGCGACCTCACGTGCTAACAATGGTGCAGCCAAAGCCTGCATCGGGGCATCGAGAAGGCTTCTAGTTAGCTGGAGAAAGGAATCCCACTCGGGGAAAGCTATCTCAGCTTGACCATGGAGGCGAGGCCTTCGCTCGATGAGCAAGGTCAGTTGCTCCACAAGCGAATACGATTCTCGACCACCATACATGTAGGGGAGCAACACCGCATCTAGCTCGTTACGAGATGCCGGCTGCAGATAAGCGCGAAACAGACGATGTCCCACCTTGGCGAGTCCGAATAGAAACAGGGCGAGAACATCTCCGAAGGCCACCAAGTGCTCCCGCTTCGCCGGGTCTAGTTCCCCTCGTAGTTGGCGCAATAAGGTAATGGAATGGCGAACCGCGTCCCCTCCGGAAGCCAGCGCCCAGTACTTGCCACGCGAGAAGTCTACGGCTGCTTGAAGCTGTGGATATTTCTCCCCTATCTTGATATATGTCCCCCAGTGGTCGATGTTGGCGAGATGACTTATAGGCATCTCGGAAGAACCATCTGTTGCCTGTGCAAACACGTCGAACTCCGAAAGCGTCATCAAGGAAACGCCCAGTTCTCCGGCTGCCTCACGGTGATCAGACGGAATCATCTTCTGGTCAGCGAGTACGCAGATGCCCCACTCGGCATCCAGATAAGTCATCAGGCCTTTCAGCCACATTGCGCGCGTCACGGCTGACGCCTGCCTACCACCTTTGCAGTCGAACACGATGGATCGGTAGCCACTGAGTTCGTCTGGGGCCGCGCCGTAGACATCAATGTCAGTGATCTCGTATGGTTTTCGGTTCGCCGATCTTGGAGGCTGGATTATCAGCTCAATCTGTGGGAACCACCCTTTGCTAATGACATATGCTAGGGCGGCCTGTTTTTGGCGGCGATCGTTAATTATCATGACGTAACCTTGAGCAGCAGGTTGCTCAGTTGATACTCCTGCTCCTCCGTGAGTGATACTGATTCGCGTTGCCGCAGATGCTCGGCGGCCACCAAGGACTCAACGTAATCCGGATCCGACTGAAGTAAAGCGCGCCGAGCCTCATCATCAACCTCTAGACCCTCGTATTCGCCTGTTGTAACAAGCGAATATGCCATGTCCAGCGCCTCTTTGTTCTCCTCTGTATCGATGATTCGAAACTCGTAGTAGTCGTTGCCGACGTGAATCAGTTGCCCGATACGTAAGCGAACCAGACTCTTGTACTGCTGGCTGAATTCAGTAGTCGCACGAGATAGTCTCAGATTCCGCCTTAGTGCGCTGATGACCGCTGCAGGCGAACGGATCGAGTATTGCTGCGGAAGCAATTGGCCTTGGCGAACAGCTGACACGATAGCCATCGCCCGCTCATGGATCTCTCGTTTCAAAGGACTCAGGTTAGCTGCGGTCGGAGTCGGAGTAAATAGAAAATGGTTTTTGCCGGAATAGGTGGTCGCAATCGCGGGGGGTTTGATCATGCCTTCTTGAGCAAGCCTCTCCAACAGGATGAGCTGGTCAGGCTTGATATCAATCCGATCAATCCTTGCGTTTGCCTTAATCAGTTCGAGAGGCCACCCCTGGTGCTGCTTGAGTGTGCTAAGCAACTGCGCAACATCTGCTGAGTTCGTCGCAGCCACATGATCGGCGAAGATCTCCGCGTTCTCCGAAAAGTAGACCGGATTAATGATGATGTCACGCCCCCTGTGGCGCCGTACGACTAGGAATCCGCCTTCCAATCCAATCTGTATGTTGCGCCGGTAGAGTTTTTGATCGGCACCCAAAGCTGCCTGGAGACGATCACTGTTGTCCGGCGCAGCAGCAAGCCGGTTGACGATCGCCAAGGCTAGCTGTTCCTGCTCTGTGAAAGAAGCTTCGGTGTCTATGTAGTCGCCAACGCCCCGATAAAGGTCGTCGTAGTAGGGCACATTAGGCAAAACCGATTTGATCGTCTTGCGCTTAGTCGTAAGGTACACGAATTCGATCTCGCTCAAGAGAGCAAGTATTCTTGGTAACACAGTGCTCGGAATGTCGAGGTAATGGTTACAAACCAGCTTGAGAATCTCGTACTCGATCAGCGGCAATCCGCGGATGTGCAACGCGACCCTAACTGCCATGCCGATCAAGACCAACTGGTCAAATTCTGGAACGTCCCGCTGTCCCAGGGTAGTTTGCACTTCATGACAACGCGCTGCTGTAATCGCAGAGCCAAGCTTTATTTGATCAGTCGCAATTTTTGACATTGCGAATCCTTCGACAAGACAAATTGCAGACAGCCTAATCTTCAGGTCAGCCTATCGATAAGCCAAAATAATCTTCGATCACGGCGCACGCCGCCGTTTCGAGCGAATCCCAAGCGACTTCCGGCCGTTTGTTCACCGTCACAAAATCCTGCGCGCAGAAGACGTTATAGACGCCATCCAGCGCCATCAGCCGCGCCGCCAGAGGGTCTTGCGCGGCGGACTCGACGCTCGCAAAATTGCGCGGTCGCTCGAACATGATGCGCGGCAAGACGAATTTGCGGGCGTTGGGGTTGGGCGTTTTCTGAACGACTAGAGACATAGACATAGTATATCAGCCGGCGCACAGCCCATCAACCCGCGCCGATCTCCGGGGTGCGTCCCAGGGTTTTGGCGAGAATCAAGCAGGGGGAGCGAGAGTGGCGAGTTCGTGCCAGCGGTCGCTGAGGAGCAAGCAACGCAGGGCGAGCATGGATTGTGCGCCGGTGCGGCTCCAGCG
>Ga0334888_1001925_pt1 | contig 24509 bp, 17 predicted proteins | sample GraSluR1_MG_FD_207227 | JGI IMG/M metagenome (GOLD analysis project Ga0334888, IMG submission 207227) | Sludge microbial communities from methane-producing bioreactor in Wageningen University, Netherlands - Granular Sludge_3_08-R1 | ecosystem: Engineered > Bioreactor > Anaerobic > Unclassified ...
GCCCACGGGCACAACGGATCGAACCAGAAATCAACCTGCTGACGTTCTTCACTCATGCACCACAGCCTAGATGCGGGCCTGCAATTCAAGACAGGACAATTCTCGGTGCGCGAACAACCGTGGGTCGAGCGCGAAATGCCCGCGCCAGCCGGTAACCTCCAAAATGTTACGTGCACATCAGTGTGGGCGATGGCTCCCTAACCCGGGGACCAACCCAGGTGCGCGAATGCGGCGAACGGACAAAGATTGGAAGGCCCCATGACCAGTTCGGTGAACATCACGAGGGATGAAGCACAGCAGCGGTCCCAGCTCATCGCCAACCATGCCTACCGCGTCACCGTCGACCTCACCGGACGCGGGCTGGACGACGAGCCGCTCGCAGATCCGGCCGCCACCTTCATCTCCACCTCGACCGTGCAGTTCGCCAGCGAGGCGGGCCACAGCTGGCTCGATCTGATCGCCGACGAGGTCATCGATGCCTGGTTGGACGGCGTCCAGCTGCCCCCGGACGCCCACGATGGCTTCCGGCTCGCCCTCGATCTGGCCAGCGGCGAGCATCAGCTGATCGTCACCGCGCTGTGCCGCTACTCCCGCACCGGTGAGGGCTTGCACCGCTTCGTCGATCCCGCCGACGGCAAGGTCTACCTCTACACCCAGTTCGAAACCGCCGATGCGCGCCGCATGTACGGCTGCTTCGACCAGCCTGATCTCAAAGCCACCTTCGAGCTGACCGTCAAGGCACCCGAGGACTGGAAGGTCTACTCCAACTCGCGACCCGCCGAGCACGAGCCGGGCGGCGATGGCTTCACCACCTGGCATTTCGCGCCCACCCCGCCGATCTCCAGCTACATCACCGCACTGGTGGCAGGCGAGTTCCATGTGCACACCGGTGAGATCACCTCGATCAAGGGTGTCGTGCCCGCCGACTTCGTGTGCCGCGAGTCGATGGCACGCTACCTGGAGGCCGAGCAGATGGGCACCACCACTCAGCGGGGCTTCGAGGTCTACGAACAGGCATTCGGACGCGAATACCCCTTCGACTCCTACGATCAGCTCTTCTTGCCCGAGTACAACGCCGGCGCCATGGAGAACGCGGGCTGCGTCACCTTCCGAGACGAATACCTCTTCCGTTCCAAGGTCACCCAGGACGACTACGCGCGGCGGGACAACACGATCCTGCACGAGCTCGCCCACATGTGGTTCGGCGATCTGGTCACCATGAAGTGGTGGGACGATCTGTGGCTGAACGAGAGCTTCGCCGAGTGGTCGGCCTACTACTGCCAGAGCGAGATCGCGCACCGCTACGGCGGCAACGACCCCTGGACGACCTTCGCCAATATGCGCAAGCTGTGGGCCTACCGCGTCGACCAGGCACCCGGCACCCACCCGATCGCGGCCGACATGATCGATCTGGAGACCGTCGACCAGAACTTCGACGGCATCACCTACGCCAAGGGCGCCAGCGTCCTCAAGCAGCTGGTCGCCTATGTCAGTGAATCCCAGTTCCTCGCCGGGGTGCGCGACTACCTCGCCGAACACGCCTGGGGCAATACGACATTCGCCGATCTGCTCGATGCACTGCAGAAGTCGAGCGGGCGCGACCTGTCCGGGTTCGCGTCCGAATGGCTGGAAACCACCGGCGTGAACCTGGTGCGGGCCGATTTCGATATCGCCGACGACGGCAGCTATTCACGGTTCGAGGTGCTGCAGAGCGCCGACCCGGCGCATCCGACGCTGCGCACCCAACGGTTGGCCATCGGGCTCTACGATCTGCGCGTCGGCGGCCTGCTGCGCCGCGAGTCGCTGGAGATCGATGTCAAGGGGGCACGGACGATCGCCGAGGCGCTGGTGGGCAAACCCCGCGCCGATCTCGTACTGCTCAATGACCGTGACCTCAGCTACACCAAGGTCCGTCTCGACCCCGACTCGCAGCGGGTGGTGACCGAGAACATGGCGCAACTGGTCGATCCGCTCGCCCGTGCGGTGGTCTGGACCAGCGCCTGGGACACCTGGCGCGACGCGGAGATGACCTCGTCCGACTACCTGACTCTGATACTCAGCGGGTTACAGACCGAATCCGATGTGACAGCGATCATCAACCAACTCCGCCAGGCCCATCTGGCGGTCACCCGCTACGCCGCGCCCGGCCAACGTCATCAGTTGCGCGCGCGACTGGTGGCCGGCCTGGCCGAACTCCTGAAGACCGCGCAACCCGGTTCGGACCGGCAACTTGCGGTGGCCGACGGGATGATCTCGGCCGTCGACTCCCCCGCCGGCGCGGGATTGCTGGAGGGCTGGCTGACCGGCGAGGAGGTGCCCGAAGGCCTGCCGATCGATACCGACCGCCGCTGGGCAATCCTCACCACGCTCGCCCGACTGGGACGCATCGGCACTGACCAGATCGATGCCGAGCACGACTCGGACCGCACGATCTCGGGCGCCGAATCCGCCGCCGGTGCGCGCGCCGCGTTGGCCGATCCGCAGACCAAGGCGGAAGCCTGGCGGCTGGCCACCGACGAGGTCGACATCCCGAACGGCACCCACGTCGCCATCGCCGCGAACTTCTGGAAGTTCGGCCAAGAAGAACTGCTCAACGGCTACCAGGACGCCTACCTGGAGCTGTGCGATCAGATCGCCACCTCATCGGGTAGCTGGGCCAAACGTGGACATGTCGCACGCCAGACCGCATTGACCTACCTGTGGCCGGCAGTCCTCGCGGATCGCGAGTGGATCGTCAAGCTCGACGAGTGGGTCGAGGCCCGCGATCTGCCCGAGCAGGTGCGCCGGGTGCTGGCCGACTCGCGCGCCGAGGCGCTGCGCGGCATCAAGGTGCAGGAGTTCGGCCAAACCGTCAACGGTGAGCAAGCCTCCGGCGGCGACCAGGCCTCCGGTGACCAGGGCTCCGGTGACCAGCAGGACGACCAGGATCAGTAGTGAGCAGCTACACGATCAAGGGAGCGCGCTCGTCCCAGGGCGAGCCGCTGGAGCTGCACATCGCCGATGGTCATCTGGTTGCCGAGATGGCCCCGGGCGCTGAGGTGATCGAGGCGGATGGGCTGCTGGCGCTGCCCGGTTTCGTCGACATGCACACCCACCTGCGTGAGCCGGGTTTCGAGGCGTCCGAGACCGTGGCGAGCGGAACCGCTTGCGCGGCGCGGGGCGGTTTCACCGCGGTCTTCGCGATGGCCAATACCGATCCGGTGACCGATTCGGTGGCCCGCGCTGCCCACATCGCGGCATTGGGCCGGGCAGCCGGGAATGCCGAGGTGTTCCCGGTCGGTTCGATCACGATAGGACTGGCCGGCGAACGGCTGTCCCCCATCGCCGAGATGGCGGCCGCCGGGGTACGGATGTTCAGCGACGACGGTCGCTGCGTCATGAACTCCGCCCTGATGCGCGAGGCACTGCAGCTGTCGGCCGTACACGGGGTGATCATCGCCCAGCACAGCCAAGATCATGTGCTGGCGGGCCCGGAGGCCGCCGCCGACGAGCGATCGGTCGCAGCCGACCTCGGCCTGACCGGCTGGCCATGGGCCGCCGAGTCCACGATCATCGCGCGTGACGTGCAACTGGCTGAGCTGACCGGCGGACACCTGCACGCCTGCCACATCACCACCGCGGAGAGCGTGGAGGTGGTGCGCTGGGCTAAGGCCCGCGGCGTCCAGGTGACCGCCGAAGTGACGCCCCACCATCTGCTGCTGGATTCACAACATCTGCGTGCGCTGGACACCACCTTCAAGGTCAATCCACCGTTGCGCGGCTCCGAGGACATCGAGGCGCTGCGCGCGGCGTTGGCCGACGGCACCATCGATGTGATCGGCACCGATCACGCGCCCCACGATCCGGCAGCCAAGCAGGGCGACTTCGCGCACGCCAAGCCGGGCATGCTCGGTCTCGAACAGGCACTCGCCTCGGTCCTGGAAACCATGGTGAACACCGGACGCATGGGTTGGACCGACGTCGTCCGGGTCATGAGTGCCATGCCGGCGCGTATCACCGGCGCCTCCGGCCAGGGCGGTGCGCTGCGTCCGGGCGAGGTGGCCAATCTGGTGCTGGTGGATCCGGTCCGGCGGGCCCGGGTCGACCGGGAGCGATCGAGTTCGGCGTCCCGCAATAACCCGTATCACGGCCTGGAGCTGCCCGACCCGATCGAGATGACCTTCTACTCAGGCCATCTCAGTTACTCCCGCCGGTCCTGACCGCCCAGGGGCCCTGACCGCCCAGGTACGAGGCGCCCGGGCGGTCAGCCCGGGTCAGGCGCGCATGGCCTCCATCTCCTGGGCCTGGCTGAGCACGGTGGCGGCGATCTGCTCGTCGTCGATCTGCAGGAAGCGCAGCACGGCATGCACCGCGCTGTCCAGGTCGCCGGAGCGCACCTCGTTGACCAGTGCGGACGCGGCCGCATCATTGACCGGGGCGCCGACACCCCGCAGATGCAGCACCCAGCCCGCGACCGGACGAGTTGCTCCGGTGGCGACCTTGCCCGCAGCGGCGAACGCCTTGAGATGCGGCACGATCCGGATCGGCAGCTTCTGGGTGCCGTCGGCAGCGATGCGGGCCAGCTGATCCTTCATCCGCGGATTGGTGAACCGCTCCAGCAACGCCGCGCGATACGCCTGCTTCTCGGCGTCAGGCAACGGAACCTGCTGCACCGCATCGTCCCAGAAGGCGTTGACCCAGCCGAGCACCCGCGGATCGTTGATCGCCTGGTAGACGGTCTCCAACCCGAGCACCGGAGCGCAGTAGGCCATCAGCGAATGCGAGCCATTGAGCAAGTAGAGCTTGCGCATCTCATGGGGAACCACGTCGTCCACGAACTTGGCGCCGACGCTCTCCCAGTCTGGATGGCCCGCCTTGAATTCGCCTGCCAGCACCCACTCGGCGAAGGGTTCGCAGACCACCAGCCCGGGGTCGACGATTCCGGTCAGTTCGGCGACCCGGGCGGCGTCTTCCTCGCTGGTATGCGGGGTGATGCGGTCGACCATCGTGGTCACGAATCCGACATTCTCGTCGATCCACTCCAGCAGGCTCGCATCGACGTAGTCGGCGGCCTGCCGGATAACGGTCTCGGCCATCGTGCCGTTCTCCGGCACGTTGTCGCACGGCACGAAGGTGATCGCACCGGCGCCGGCGGCCCGGCGGGCCAACAGGCCCCGGACGAACTTCGCCGGTCCGGTGAACACCGGCTCGTCGAGCTGGCCCGACTTCAACTTGTCCAGATCGGCGATCAGCTCCGGATTGCCCAGATCAAGATCGCCCTGCGGGTTGCGGCAGTAGCCGGCCTCGGTGATCGTCGAGGTGACGATGACCACCTGCGGGTCGGCGAACAGTGTCATCCAGGACTCGATGTCGTGCGAACGGAAGGACGCGCTGATCGAGCTGATCACCTCGACCCGATCGCCCTCGGGAGCCTGAATGTCCAGCTGGTAGAGCCCCTCTTGGGCGTCCAGGGCATCGTCGCGCGGCGAGACTCGGGGCCGCAAGGTGGTGCGTCCGGGGAAGCCCGCGATGCCCCACTGGTCGGCGTCGCTGGCGTGCTCGGTGTACCACGCCTGGTGGGCGCGAGTGAAGTTGCCGATGCCCAGGTGGACGATCCGGATCGGCGCGGCGGGCCGGCCGTCCTGGGCGCGGTTCAGGATGCGGCTCACAGCTTGAACACCTTCTTGGGGTTGTCCACGACCAGTTTGCGGGCCTGCTCGATGGCCTCGTCCTCGTCGAGGCGGTGCGCCGCCACGAGGTTCGCCAGGTGCGCGGCATCGAGCCGGCGCATCATGTCGTGTCGAGCCGGGATCGAGCAGAAGGCGCGGGTGTCGTCGATCATGCCCGAGATGCGGCTGAACCCGGCCATCTCGGTGACCGACTGCTTGAAACGCATGATCGACTCGGGGGCATCGATGAACCACCAGGGCACGCCGATGTACAGCGAACGGTAGAAGCCTGCCAGCGGCGCGATCTCGCGGCTGTAGACATCCTCGTCCAAGGTGAACAGCACCAGATTGAGGTTCGGATGATTGCCGAACCTGTTGAGCATCTCGCGCGTGGCGCGGGTGACCTCGATGGCGTAGGGAATGTCGCAGCCGACGTCGGCACCGTAAGCCTCGAAGGTGGCGCGATCGTGATCGCGGAAAGCTCCCGGGTGGAGGGTCAGAGTCAGGCCGTCCTCGGTGGCCATCCGCACCTGGTCCATGATCAGGTGGTGATGCAGTGCCGTGGCCTCTGCCGCGGTGATCTCACCCGCGCGGGCCTTGCCGTAGAGCCGCTCGGCGTCCTGCGCATCGAGATAGGCCGCATCAAGGTCCTGAATGCCATGGTCGGTGCTGACGCCACCATGAGCCTTGAAGTATGCGCGACGGTTCTCCAGGGCCGACGTGAGACCGGCCAAGGTGCTGACGTCGACGCCGGCCACCTCACCGAGCGTATCGACGCGCTGGTTCCAGTCCGGGTTGGCCGGGGTCAGGTACTTGTCGGGACGGAAGGTCGGCGCCACGCGATGCTTCGCGGAGAACTCGGCATCGGCGGCCAGCTTCTCGTGGTCATGCAGGTCGTCGCAGGGGTCGTCGGTGGTGGCGATGAACTCGATCTTGAACTGATCCATCAGGGCACGCGGACGATGATTGTCGTCGTCGATCCAGGCCTGGATGGTGTCGTAGATTTCATCGGCGGTCTCGATGCTCGGACGCTGGGTCACGCCGAAGACACCCACCAGCTGATCGGTCAGCCAGTACCGCATCGCGGTGCCGTTGAAATCGCTCCAGTGTGCACAGAAGGTGCGCCACGCCGCCCGGTTGTCGGCCTCGGTCATATCGGTGCGGGTCACCGGAACGCCCAGCTCGGACAGTTCGACGCCGTTGGCGTGCAGGATGCGGTTGATGTAGTGGTCAGGAGTCAGCAGCAGCCGCGTGGGGTTGCCGAATGAGAGGTTCTCGCTCATCCAGGCGGGCGGTACGTGGCCGTGCGGCGAGATGATGGGCAGGTCCTTGGTTTCGGCATAGATGCGCCGCGAGATCTGACGGACGGCCCCGTCCGCAGAGAACAAGCGGTCTTCATGCAAAGTCAGTTCAGGTGCCATGGCCACATTCTGATGCATGCCGATCACCTGCCCGAAACGTTGCCACGTGTTGCCAGCCACCGCGCCGGCCGGCGGATTCAGCAGGACAAATCGGGCGCGCCGCGCTGTATCGTGAATCGGGACGTCGCAGTCGATCACAACCAGGAGCGTGTCATGTCCATACCTACCGTCGGTGGCCCTGGCTACCACATCGGTGTCGAAGAGTTCGAGGGGTTCGTCGCCGCGGCGATCGGCGATGTCGACCTCGCCGGCAAATCCGTGTGCCTGATCATTCCGGACGACACCCGCGGCTGTCCGATGCCTCGCATCCTGCGAGCGGTCTACAAGGCCGTGGCCGGTAAGGCCGCCAGCCTCACCTGCATCATCGCGCTGGGTACCCACGAGTACATGGAGCCGGACGAGATCGCCTTGTGGGCGGCCGGTGATCCGAAGGCGGACCTCGGCGCGGTCTACCCGGGCATGCCGATCATCAACCACCTGTGGAAGGACCCCGAGCAGCTGGTCGATGTCGGTCACATCAGCGGCGAGCGCATCAGTGAGCTGTCCGGGGGTCGTCTCGATATCGGCACCGATGTGCTGATCAACAAGACGGTCGTCGAGGCCGATGTGAAGATCATCGTCGGCCCGATCCTGCCGCACGAGGTGGTCGGCATCTCCGGCGGCAACAAGTACTTCATCCCCGGTTGTGCGGCTCACGAGTTGATCGACATGACCCACTGGGTCGGTGCGCTGATCACGTCGGCGAAGATGATCGGCAGCCCGGGCACCACCCCGGTGCGCGCGATGATCAACGAGGGCGCCCACCTGATCCCGGGCGAGAAGTACTGCCTGGCATTCGTGGTCAAGGCATACTCCGACGAGCTGGAGTCGGCGTCATTCGGCAGCCCCGAGGCTGCCTGGGCCGAGCAGGCGAAGGTGACCGCCCAGACCCACATCGAGTACGTCGACGCGCCGTTCAAGAACGTCATCGCGGAGATCCCGCAGCGCTATCACGACATCTGGACCGCAGCCAAGGGCTTCTACAAGACCGAGCCGGCCGTGGCGGACGGCGGCGAGACGATCCTCTACGCCCCGCACATCACGACCGTGTCCGAAGCCCACCCCGAGATCTACGAGATCGGCTACCACTGCCGCGACTACTACGTGAAGCAGTGGGACAAGTTCAAGGACGTGCCGTGGGGCGTACTGGCGCATTCCACCCACGCCCGCGGCGCCGGCAGCTACGATCCCGAAACCGGTGTGGAGAGCTGCCGGCTGAAGCTGACCTTTGCCACCCAGATACCGCCGGAGGTCTGCGCGTCCATCAACGTCGGATACCGCGATCCGGCCACGATCCCGGCGCTCATGGAGGATCCGGAGTTCCATGTCGTCACCGATGCCGGTGAGGTGCTCTTCCGGCTGGCTTCGGAGCGGCCCAAGAGCTGACCGCGACCGCGACCGGGCAGCGACCCCGCGCGATGTATCCGGCAGCTGTCAGCGTCGGGGCGCTGGACCGGTCGATTCGCGGACGATCAGCCGCATCGGCAAGACCGACGGACGATCGGCGCTGGTCTCCGGCTCCTGGCCGTTGGCCAGCGCGATCACCGTCCGCGCGGCGCGCTCCCCCAGCAGGGTGAGCGGCGACGCGATCGTGGTCAGCCCCGGACTCACCAGGTCGGCGACGAAGACATTGTCAATACCCACGACCGACAACTCGTGGGGCACCTGCACTCCGGCCATCTTCGCAGCGCGCATCACGCCGACGGCCACCACATCGTTGAAGCAGATCACTGCCGTGACATGCTGCTCGCGGATCTGCGGCAGGATGCCCATCCCACCGCGCACGGTCGGCGCTGTCGGACCTACCCGATGATCCATCAGATCGAGCTCATAACAGCCCTCACGGAACGCTCGTTCCCGGGCGCCGTCAGCCCACGAGTTGGTCGGCCCGCTGACATAGGCCACCCGCCGGTGACCCAACTCCGCCAGATGTTCCAATGCCCGCCGCATCCCCCGGGCATTGTCCGTGATCACGCTGGGCAGGCCTGGCACCAGCCGGTTCAGGGAAACAACCGGGGCGGTTTTCGCGGCATTGCGCAAGAAGGAGTCGGGCAGCCGCGACGTGGCGACGATCATGCCGTCGACCAGCGGCATCGTCCGATCGGACAGCCGGCGCTCCAGCTCGTCATTCTCCTGCGAGTCGGCCAGGATGATCGAGTAATCCTCGGCCAGGGCAACATGTTCGGCGCCGCGAATGATGCCGAAGAAGAAGGGGTTCGTGATGTCGGTGGCGCTGATGCCCAGCATCTTCGATTGCCGGGCTGCCTCGGTCTTGACGACCTGCGGCACTCGGTAGCCCAGCTCGGCGGCCACCTCGTGAATGTGAGCTGCCGTCCGGGCACTGACCCGTCCAGGACGAGAGAAGGCCCGCGAGACGGTCGACGGGCTTACCCCAGCGGCCTTTGCGACATCGTAGATGGTCACGGCCTTGTCTGCTGAGCCCGGCTTATCCACGGGAAACACTCTAACCGACCCGTGCTCAGCCATGACGATGCCCACCGGTGGCAACATTGCCCGGATTTGTATTGAATTACGCGAGATCGGCTCATGACGCCGTAGCGTTGCGTCTAGACACGGACAGCGATGCCTGATGCGATTGATATCGGTCACCAGGAGCGGCGGCTGAGCCAATCGGCGGCAAACAGCGGCAACGATTGCTCGCGCGCCGCACGACCAGGCAGGATTGCGGTCCAGGGTTGTTTGGCTCGACACAGCAAGGAGAAGCAGCATATGTCAGAGAAGGCCAATATCGGCGTCGTCGGTATGGCGGTGATGGGCTCAAACTTGGCCCGTAACCTCGCCCACAAGGGGTTCACCGTTGCGATCTTCAATCGCACCTACGCCAAGACTCAGCAGGTCCTGGCTGATCACGGCAACGAGGGCAAGTTCATCGGTTCGGAGTCGATCGCCGATTTCGTGGCCTCGATCGAGCATCCGCGCTCCATCATCATCATGGTCAAGGCCGGTGCCGCCACTGACGCGACCATCGAGGAGCTGCTTCCCTATCTCGAGCCCGGCGACATCATTCTGGACGCCGGCAATGCCTACTTCCGCGACACCATCCGCCGCGAGAAGGAGATCTCGGCCAAGGGCTTCCACTTCGTCGGCACCGGCGTGTCCGGCGGCGAGTACGGCGCCCTGACCGGCCCGTCCATCATGCCCGGCGGCACCCCGGAGAGCTACAAGATCGTCGGCCCGATGCTGGAGGCCATCTCCGCCCATGTGGGCGACGAGCCCTGTTGCGCCTGGATCGGCCCGAACGGCGCCGGCCACTTCGTCAAGATGATCCACAACGGCATCGAGTACTCCGACATGCAGGTCATCGGTGAGGCCTGGGAGCTGCTGAAGGCCGCCGGTATCGGCAATGCCGAGGCCGCGGAGATCTTCAAGAGCTGGAACGAAGGTGAGCTGTCGAGCTACCTGATCGAGATCACCGCCGATGTGCTGAGCCAGACCGATCCGCAGACCGGCGGCTCCCTGGTCGACGTGATCAAGGATCGGGCTGGGATGAAGGGCACCGGCACCTGGACGGTGCAGACCGCCCTCGAGCTGGGCGTTCCGGTCAATGGCATCGCCGAATCGGTCTTCGCACGGGCCGAGTCGAGCCACGACGATCTGCGCGCCGTCGCACAGCAGACGCTGCAGGGCCCCGACCGTACGCTTCAGGTGCCCGACAAGGATGCGTTCGTCGAAGACGTCCGGCAGGCGCTGTGGGCATCCAAGGTGGTCGCCTACTCCCAAGGCTTCGACGAGATCCGCACCGGCGGCATGGAATTCGGCTGGAACATCAACGTCGCCGACTGCGCCAAGATCTGGCGTGACGGCTGCATCATCCGCGCCAAGCTGCTGGAGAACATCCGCAAGGAGTACTCGGCCGACCCCGATCTGGTGTCGCTGATGTGCGCCCCGTCCATTGCCCCGCAGCTGGCTCAGTACAACGACGCCTGGCGCCGGGTGGTGTCGGCCGCCGTGCAGTCCGGTGTGTCGGCTCCGGTCTTCTCGAGCTCGCTGGCGTACTACGACATGGCGCGGGCACCTCGCAACAATGCCGCTCTGACCCAGGGCCTGCGTGACTACTTCGGTTCGCACACCTACGAGCGTGTCGATCAGCCGGGCCACTTCCATCTGGATTGGTCGGGCGACCGCTCCGAGGTGAAGACCTCGGACGACTGAGTCCGCGTCCGATCGGTCGAGTTGCCGACAACCACTACCGGCCGGTTCCCTTCGGGGAGCCGGCCGGTTGCGTCGTATCAGTCTGGCGAACTCACTGGGTGGTCAGTAGCTTTTCCAGCGCCGCGCGGGCGGCATCGGGCAAGGGACGTTTGTGGCCGGCCTCATCGGCACAGACGAGCACGGTGCGGGCCTTGGCATGGACGATGCCGTCGTCCGGATCGACGATCTCGGTGGCCAGCACGATCGAACTCGTGCCCAGGTGAACCGGCGCAGTCAGCACATGGAACGGCTCCAGCCGGAACATCATCTGCACCAGATAGTCGATGTCCTGCCGAGCGATCAACCAGCGCGCCGCATCGGCGTTGCCCATCGCGACCCGGGCCATCGACGGATCGGCGTGGGAGGTCATGTCCACTCGCCCGGCCAGCACATAGTCGAGATAGCGCACATTGTTGACGTGCTGATAGCGGTCGGGGTCCGACCAGCGCACCTGCACCGGGGTGATCTTGCCCCGGCCCGCGAGTTCGGGAGCAACCAGCTCGGGCAGCGGCGCGGTGTTCTCGTCCAGCCAGGCGGTGAAGAACCCGCGCTCCCGGCGGGTGAGCCGCCGCGGCACCATCCGCTCGAAGTCGTAGGGGCACAAGACCGTGCGCGCCTCGACGCACAGGCTGTCGTCCTGGATCAGCCGGTAGGCGATCACCAGGCGTGCGGCGCCCACCTCGGCCACCCACAGCTCGGCGCGCAACGGATCGTCGCTGTAGTGGATCGGGTTGCGGTAGGAGATCTGATGGGCGACCACCACAACGCCGTCCTCGATCATCTCGCCGGCATCACCCGACAGCATGAACTCGGCGCGCGCCTGCTGCAGATAGTCGGCCACCATGACGTTGTTGACATGGCCCTGGGCGTCCAGATCGGTCCAGCGCAGCTGAACGTCAGCGACGAAAACCCCGGTCATCGCGGTACGAGATCGGACATCGGCGCGTCGTCGGCGTACATCGCGTTGATCGCGTCGGCGTAAGCCGAGTTCACCTCATCGCGGCGCACCTTCAGGCTGGGGGTCAGGGTGCCGTCGGCCATGCTGAGCTCTGCCGGCAGGATTGTGTAGCGCTTGATCTGTTCCCAGCGCTCCAGCCGGGTGTTGACCTTGCGCATGAACCGGTCGATCGAGGCGTGGATGGCCGGGTCCTGGGTCAGCTCGGCGTACGACATGTTCTCCTTGCCGCGGCGCTCGGCCCATTTGCGCAGTTGCGGCTCGTCCAGCGTGATCAGCGCGCTCACGAACTTGCGGTCCTGCCCGATCGCAACCACCTGACTGACGTAAGGGATGTTCGCCATGACCGCGTTCTCGATCTTCTGCGGGGCGACGAACTTGCCGTTCGAGGTCTTGAAGAGGTCCTTCTTGCGATCGGTGATCGTCAGATAGCCGTCGGAATCCAGCACGCCGATATCACCGGTGCGATACCAGCCGTCATCGAAGGCCTCCCGGGTCTCCTCGGGCAGATGGTGATAGCCGCGGGCGATGGTCGGTCCGGAGACCAGCACCTCGCCGTCGTCGTCGAGCTTGGTCTGCAGGCCTGGGATCACCGGTCCGACCGTGCCGAAACGCGGACGATCCGGCAGGTTGAGGAAGGTGATGGCCGCGGTCTCGGTGGCGCCGAAGCCTTCGACGATGGTGATGTCGGCGCTGTAGAACCACTCCTGCACCTGCCGGGAGAGTTTGGCCGATCCGGAGATCATGAACCGCATCCGCCCGCCCAGCCTGGCCTTGAGCTTGCTGAAGACCAGCTTGTCGGCGACGGCGTACTGCAGCCGCAGCACCCGCGGCAGCGGACGACCGGCCAGCCGGTAGGGGCGCGACTCACGACCCACCTTGAACGCCCACCGGGAGATGCGTCCCTTGACACCGTTTTGGGGATACATGGTCATCACGGCGGCACGCACCTTCTCGAAGATGCGCGGGACGCCGACCAGGATCGTCGGGTGGGTCAGAGCGAGTCCGTCGACGATGTGGTCGACCCGTCCGTCGACGACCGAACGGAAACCGATCGACAGCTGCACCGAGATCAGGTCGCGGCCGAAGACGTGGCTGAGCGGCAGCCACAGGTAGAGCACATCGTCCTCGTGGACGAAGTCGAGGTAGGCCATGGCCGCCCCCTCGTAGGCCCAGCTGCGATGCAGCAGTTCGACGCCCTTGGGATTGCCGGTGGTGCCGGAAGTGTAGATCAGGGTGGACAGCGAGTCCGGGCCCAAGGTGCCGATGGACTCGTCCACGCAGGCGGGATGTTCGGCCAGATAGGCCGCGCCCCGGTCGAGCAGGTCGTGCCAGACGATCACCCGGTCGTCGGCATGGGCATCGGCCGGCCGGTCGTCATCGATGAGGATGATGTGGTGCAACTGGGCGTCCAGTTCGGGGGCTTGGTGCACCTTGGTGAGTTGCGCGTTGTTCTCGAGCACCATCATCACCGAGCCCGAATCGCGGACGATGTGGCTCATGTCCTCGACATTGGTATTCGGGTAGACCGTCGTGGTCGCGGCAGCGGCGCAGGCGACGGCCAGGTCGGCCTCGATCCACTCCAGCCGGGTGGCACACGCTATGGCGACCCGCTGCTCGTACTGCAGACCCAAGGAGAGGAACCCGGCAGCGGCACGGTCGACGACCCCGCGCACCTCACCCCATGTGACGTCACGCCAGCCGTCGCCATCGGGCACGGTGAAAGCGACCTTGGCCGGGTCTGCGGCGACCCTGTCGCGGAACATCGTTGGGTAGTCAGAAGCACACTGCGCGAGAATCGTGTCGGCGACTTGCTGTGCGTTGGCGTTCATTACGCTCCTCGTTGGCTGCCGGCCCGGGCAGCGGAAGGTCATCTGCTGGCATCTGATCCTAACGCCCAGCAAGGTATGAGCCCGCCGCGCATCGCCACCCCCATGATTCACTCTTCAACTGCGCCGTTAGGATAGTCGCCATGTCCGAGCAGGAAGTCCGCTGGCTGACGCCGTCCCAGCAAGTTATATGGCGCAACTGGCTGAATGCCTGCGCGCGGATAAATGAGCAACTCAATGCCGACTTGCGCCCGCACAATCTCGATCTCAATGAATACGAGGTGCTCGTCGTGCTCTCGGAATCACCGGGTCACTCCATCCGCATGTCGCAGCTGGCCGAGGGATCCAACCAATCCCGCTCGCGACTCACACATACCGTCAACCGCATGGAGGCCGAGGGGCTGATCGTGCGGGAGACCGCCGCCCATGATCGCCGCGGGGTCATCGCCCGACTCACCGACAAGGGCTTCGAGCTGCTCAAGACCGCGGCTCCCGATCACGTCGCTTCGGTTCGGCGGGTGTTGATCGACCCAATCGCCGAGGACGACTGGGAAGGGCTCGGCAGGGCCATGCAGGCTGTGCTGGATGCTGCTGGGGCCAAGAAGTGAGCGCGCCGGCCGCCACACTCGACAAGGTCGCCGAACTGCGCGCTCAGCTCAGTGATCCGTCCTGCCTCGACCAGTCAACGCTCGCGAGGGCACTGTATTCGACGGATGCCTCGCTCTACCGCGTCGTGCCCGAGGTCGTCGCGACGCCGCGAACCACCGACGAGCTGATCGAGCTGGTGCGCGCAGGCCTGGCCGTCGGGTTGCCGATCACCGGACGCGGGGCCGGCACCTCCTGCGCGGGCAATGCGGTCGGTCCCGGACTGGTGATCGACACCTCCCGGTACCTGAACAAGGTGCTCTCGGTCGACATCGAGGCCGGCACCGCGGTCATCGAACCCGGCGTCGTGCAGGCCATGCTGCAAAAAGAGGTCAATCCGCACGGCTGGCGGTACGGCCCCGACCCGTCCACCTCGAACCGCTGCACGGTCGGCGGCATGATCGGAAACAACGCCTGCGGACCCCGCGCGCTGGGATACGGGCGCAGTGCCGACAACATCGTCGAGCTCGAGATCATCACCGGCACCGGTGAGCTGCTGACCCTTCGTCCGGACGCCCACGGCAGTCTTCTCGACAAGCTGCGCGCGCTGGTGCTGGACAATCTGGCCACCATCCGCACCGAGTTCGGGACCTTCTCGCGTCAGGTGTCGGGGTACAGCATGGAGCATCTGCTGCCCGAGCGGAATTTCGATGTGGCGAGCTTCTTCGCCGGCACCGAAGGCACCCTGGGCATCATCACCAGGGCCACCGTTCGCCTGGTGCGCGATGCCCCGCTGAAGACGACGGTGGCTCTTGGCTACCCGACCATGGCCGACGGTGCGGACGCCATGGAGCGTATCCTGCCGTACCGCCCGACCGCCTGCGAGGGTATGGACCGGCGGCTGTCGAATGTGGTCGCCGAGCGCATCGGGCCGCACGCCGTGCCGCCGCTGCCGGCCGGGGAGGCGTGGCTGTTCATCGAGTTAGTCGGCGATGACGCCGCGGAGATCGCCCAGCGCGCCCAGGCCATGGTGGACGCGTCCGGTGCCATCGAGGGCTGGGTAGTGCCCGATGCCGCCGAGGCCGCCCGGCTGTGGACGATCCGCACCGATGCGGCCGGCTTGGCCGCGGTCGCCCTGGACGCCCCGGCGCATGCGGGCTGGGAGGACTCGGCAGTGCCCGCCCCGCGGCTGGGTGCCTACCTGCGCGACTTCGATGAGTTGCTGATCCGCTTCGGGCTGCACGGGCTGCCGTACGGGCATTTCGGTGAGGGCTGCGTCCATTGCCGAATCGACTTCCCGCTGAACACCGAGAACGGCACCCAACTGTTGCACGACTTCATGTTCGCCGCCGGCGAGCTGGCGGCGCGTTACGGCGGCTCGATGTCGGGCGAGCACGGTGACGGCCGGGCGCGCAGCGAACTGCTGCCGTTGATGTACTCCCCCGCTGCGCTGTCACTGTTCGGGCAGGTGAAGCAGATCTTCGACCCCCAGAATCTGCTCAACCCGGGCATGCTGGTCGATCCCGAGCCGCTCAACGCCAATCTCCGGATTCCGCAGTTGCGCCGCTCGCCGCTGGCCATGAAGAACCCGGAGTTCACCCTCGAGGTGCATCAGTGCACCGGCGTCGGCAAGTGCCGCGCCAACACCACCAAGGCCGGCGGGGTGATGTGCCCGAGCTTCCAGGCGACCGGGGATGAGAAGGACGCCACCCGCGGGCGGTCACGCGTCCTGCAGGAGATGCTGAACGGTCAACTGATCACCGGGGGCTGGGCCTCTCCCGAGGTGGCCGAAGCCTTGGAGCTGTGCCTGGCCTGCAAGGGCTGCCGTCGCGACTGCCCCACCGGCATCGACATGGCTGCCTACAAGTCGCGGGTGCTCTACGAGAAGCACCGGCGCAAGCTGCGTCCGGTTTCGCACTATGCGCTGGGCTGGCTGCCGCGCTGGGGACGACTGGTCACCAAGCTGCGGCTGGGCGTGCTGGGCAATTTCGCGCTGCAGACCCCTGGCCTGAGCAATCTGGTTCGGGCGGCTGCCGGTGTCGATCAGCGGCGTCCGATGCCGCGTTTCCGGGTCGGTCGTGCCGCCAGCCAGCAGGACTACGAACTGGGCGAGGTTGCGGGTAAGCGTGGGCCGGTCGCGGTCTGGGTCGATTCGTTCACCGACGCCTTCGCCGGAGGCCAGCTGGTAGCGCTGCTGAATCTGCTGGTCAGCGTGGGATTCACGCCGCGGGTCATCACGCAGGATGCCTGCTGCGGGCTGACCTGGATCACCACCGGCCAGTTGGACGGGGCCCGCCGCCAGTTGACCCACGCACTGGAGGTGCTGGCTCCGATCGCCGAGCAGGATATTCCGATCGTCGGTATGGAGCCCAGCTGCATGGCCGTGTGGCGTTCGGATGCCGTTGAGTTGTTGCCGGACGATGCGCGCGTGCCGGTGGTGGCGGGGTCGATTCATACCCTCGCCGAGCTGCTGGGATCGTTGGACGACTGGCAGCCACCGAGCCTGGCCGGGCACACCATCGTTGCTCAGCCGCACTGCCACCACGCGTCCGTACTGGGCTGGGAAGCCGATGCCGCGCTACTCCAGCGAACCGGCGCCCGGGTTGTCACCCTCGGTGGGTGCTGCGGCCTGGCAGGCAACTTCGGTGTCGAACGCGGCCACTACGAGGTTTCGGTCAAGGTGGCCGAACACGATCTGCTCCCCGCGATCCGGGCTGCCGGGCCGGAGGCCGTGGTGCTGGCCGATGGCTTCTCCTGCCGCAAGCAGGTCGCCGATCTGGAGGGTTCGACCGCAGTCACGATGGCCGAGTTGCTCGTCGCCCATCTCTGACCGCCGCACGCCACGGGTCGCCGACCGGGACGCGGCCACGGACGGGCCCAGCCCCTGATGCGTTCATCGTCCAGCGCCCTACAGCATGAGCAACGACATACTCCACGATGTACGAAACGATGGCAACCGGCTTCGGCACCCGAACGCGCTACGCAAGAATGGATACCGTCGATAGACGAGGACCCGCACGACGGTCGTCCGGCATCCACGTCGTCGCAGGAGGCGCAGGCATGAAAGCATTGGTGCTCACCGAGTACAACAAGTTCGACTATCTCGATGTGCCCACCCCCACTCCGGGCACCGGTGAAGTGCTCATCAAGGTGAAGGCCTGCGCCGTGTGCGGCAGCGATGTACACGGTATGGACGGTTCATCGGGACGACGACAACCGCCCGACATCATGGGCCATGAGGCATCCGGCCAGATCGAAGCGGTCGGCCCTGGCGTCGAGGGCTGGTCGGTCGGTGACCGGGTCACCTTCGACTCCACGGTCTACTGCAACCAGTGCGATGCCTGTCTGGCGGGCAACGTGAATCTGTGCACCAACCGTCAGGTGCTCGGCGTCTCCTGCGACGACTACCGCAGAGACGGAGCCTTCGCCGACTATCTCGTGGTACCGGCCTACATCTGCTACCGGCTGCCCGACGAGGTCAGCTATGTGCAGGCCGCGATGGTCGAGCCGCTGGCCATCGCCTACCACGCGGCCACCCGCACCCCGGTGAAGCCGGGTATGAGCGCGGTGATCGTGGGAGTCGGGACGATCGGCCTGCTCACGCTGCAGGTCGTCAAGGCCATGGGCGCAGGACCGATCATCGCTGTCGACATCGACGACGCCAAGCTGGCGACGGCCTTGGACAATGGTGCGGACGCCGTCATCAACTCGGCTGCGCCCGATGCGTTGGCACACCTGTTGGCGGCAACCCCCGGCGGCAAGGGCGTCGACATCGCCTTCGATGCCACAGGTATCGAAGCGACCGTCGACCTGTCCGTCCGTTCGGTGAAGCTGGACGGCTCGGTGGTGCTGATCGGCAATCTCGCACAGCACATCGGCTTCCCGCTGCAGTGGGTGGTAACCCGCCAGATCAGCCTCTTCGGTACCTGCGCATCGGCCGGTGAGTACAACGAATGCCTGCAGCTGATTGCCGACGGCAAGGTGGATGTCGAGGCGCTGATCTCGAAATCGGTGCCGTTGTCGGCCGGGCATGAATGGATCACCCGAGTCTACAACCGTGAGCCGGGCCTCAACAAGATCGTGCTGCTGCCCGAGGTCGAGGAGGTCGTCGCATGAGCGACACAATCAAGACCGCGGTGCTGGGTTGCGGCAAAGTCGGGCATTTCCACGCCAAGTGCTACCAGTCGCTGGACGGCAGCGAGTTCGTCGGAGCGGTGGGCACCAGGCCGGGACGCGGCGCGGCCTTCGGCGCCGAGTACGGTGTGCCCGGCTTCGACTCGCTGGCCGAACTGGTCGACCGGACCGGTGCGCAGGCGGTAAGCATCTGCACGCCGCACCCCAACCACGAGAGCTACGCGGTCGAGGCGGCACGGCTCGGCTTGCATATCGCCATCGAGAAGCCGCTGGCATCGACGCTGGCCGACTGCGATGCGATCATCGCCGCCGCCCAGCAGTCCCGCGTGATCGGCACGACGATCTGCCAGCGGCGCTTCTATCATCCGGCCATGCGCATCAAGCAGGCCATCGACGCCGGCAAGCTCGGTCATCCGATCCTGGGCACCGTCAACATGCTGGGCTGGCGCGACATGGCCTATTACCGCTCCGATCCCTGGCGGGGAACCTGGGCAGGAGAGGGCGGCGGCGTGCTGGTCAACCAGGCGCCGCACCAGCTCGACCTGCTGTTGTGGTACATGGGCGAGGTCGATGAAGTCGTGGGCTGCTGGGACACGCTCAACCATCCCGATCTCGAGGTGGACGACACCGCCATGGCGCTGATCCGGTTCCGCAGCGGAGCCCTCGGCAACATCGTGGTGAGCAACTCGCAGAATCCGGCACTGTTCGGCAACGTGCGGGTGCACGGATCGAACGGCGCGAGCGTGGGGGTCCAAACCGACGGCGGTGCGATGTTCATCGCGGGCATGTCGGGCATCACGGAGCCGCCGGTCAACGATCTGTGGACGATCGCCGGTGAGGAGGATCGCCTCCCGGAGCTTCAGGCCGAGGACTCGGAGTTCTTCAATTCGGTGGATTCGATGTACTACTTCCACCGCGAGCAGTTGGCGGATTTCCTGTCGGCGATCCGTGAGGACCGCCAGCCGCTGATCACGCTGGACGACGGCCGCCGCACGGTCGAACTGTTCACGGCGATCTATCGCTCGCAGGCCGAACACGGCTGGGTGAAGCTACCGCTGGAGTCCTGACCCCACCGTGGCTCTAATCGCATTCCGGCCCCCGAGGTTCAACCTCGGGGGCCGGAATGTCTCGGTCTCAGCCCTTGACCGCACCCGCGGTCAGGCCGCTGACCACATACTTCTGGAAGAACAGCGCGATGACCATGATCGGCAAGGTCACCACACTGGCCGCCGCCATCAGGCCGCCCCAGTCGATACTGGCGTAGCCGATGAAGTCGAAGATCGCCACCGGCAAGGTCTTGGTATCTGCCCCCGACAGCACCAGAGCGAACATGAAGTTGTTCCAGCTGAAGATGAACGACAGGATCGATGCTGTCGCGATCCCGGGCGTGCTCATCGGCAGCGTGATATGCCACATCGCGCCGATCGGGGTGAGTCCGTCGACCTGAGCCGCCTCCTCCAATTCGGTAGGCATGCCGTCGAAGAAGCCCATCATGATGTACAGAATGAGCGGCAGCGAGACGAACATATGCGACAGGATCAGCACGCCGTAGCCACCGACCATCCGCAGATTGCTGAACAGGTAGTACCACGGCACGAGCAGTGAGACACCGGGGATGACGCGGGCCATCAGCACGACGACCGCCTGCCGTTTCATCACGAAGCGGCTCATCGAATAGGCGGCCGGTACTCCGAGCACCAGCGAGATGCCCGTCGACAGCGCGGCGACGAAGAAGCTGTTCCACATGAACTTGCCGAAGTTCGCCTGCTGGAAAACCTTCTGGTAGTTCTCCATGGTCGGGGTGAATCTGAAGACCGATGCGGTGTCATAGATCTGCACATTGGTCTTGAACGAGCTGAGCACCATCCATGCCAGCGGCATCAGCATGATGAACAGCAGCAACGCGATCGCCACGATACGGAAGACGCGGTATCCACTTGAGACTCGCATCATCGCTCCTTGGTCCGCGAGGTGAGCGCCAGCATCGCCGCGATGATCAGCGCGAAGAACAAGATGAGCACAGTGGACGCGACACCATACTCGTTGTAGTCGAAGCTCAGGCCGTACGCATAGACGTTGAGCGTCTCGACCTCGTGGAAGGATCCCCCGCCACGTCCCTTGGTCGCATACAAGATGTCGAAGGTCTTGAGCGCGTCGATGCCGCGCAGCAGCAACGCCACCAGCACGCTCGGCCAAACCAGCGGAAGAGTCACGAACCAGAATCGCTGCCAGGTGCTGGCGCCGTCGATCGCGGCCGCTTCATCGACCTCGTCGGACAATGATGTCAAGCCTGCCAGCAGGATCAGCGCCACCATGGGAGTCCACTGCCAAACATCGATGAGCATCGTGGTCGGCAATGCTGTCCGCTCCCCTGCCAGCCAGGAGAACGGACCAAGCCCGACGAAACTGAGCAGGTAGTTAGCGGGACCGATGTTCGGGTCGAATATCAGTCTCCACATCATGCCGACCGCTACCGGCGTGGCGACCAGGGGCAACAGAATCGCCACCCGGACGATGCCCTGGCCACGGAACGATCTGCGGAGCAGCAGCGCGATGCACATGCCCAGAACCATCTGGGCAATCAGCACTCCCACGGTGAACACCAGGGTGCGCCCGACGGCCGGCCAGAAGCGCTCGGTGTCGGTGAGTACATCGATGTAGTTGTCGAAGCCGATGAAGGACTTGGGTGCTCGCACGGAGCCCTGAGCATTCGTGAGGCTCAGGTAGATCGTCCAGACGAGCGGAAAGATGAGCATTGCTGCCGTGAATACCATCGCGGGAGCTGCGAATAGCCACTTGCGGTGCCGATTGGCCCAGCGCGAGAAGGTGCTTTGGCGCGGTTGCGGCCGACTGGGCTGGTCCACAGCGACGGCTTGGCCGGACGCCGGGTTATCAATTGGAGCAGACATGTGTCGCCTTAGCGAATATGAGGGACTGAGATCGGAGATGCACGAGCAGTCTCGTGCATCTCCGATTGGGTATTGACCCGCTCGGGCCGGCCGGCAGCACCAAGGCTCCGGCGGCCCGATCGGCCCTGCTACTTCTCGTCGTCGAGGAACGCCTGGTAGGAGGTCTGAGCGCCGGCCAGGGACGCATCGAGATCCTTGCCAGTGATCGAGTCCACGATCGGCTGACCGACGATCTCCCGAGCCTTCGCCACCTGGACGACCAACGGACGATCATGACCGACACCGTCGTCGGCGGCAGCTTGCGCGGCGGCCAACAGATCCGGCGGGTAGTCCTGGGTCGCTTGCGGATCCGCCCAGACCGAGGTGCGCGCACTCGGCACGCCCGCCTGCTGATTCAGCAGGGTCTGCTCCTTGCTGGTGGCCCACTCGATGAACTTCCAGGCATTGTCGATGTTCGTGGAACCGGCATTGACTCCGAGCGCCCATGACGGGATGTTGTACGGTCGTGATCCGGCCGGGCCCGCGGGGAACGCGGCGAAGCCGACCGTGTCGGCGACCTGGGACTTCGTCGGATCGGTGGCGTTCTTGTACAGCGAGTTCGCCTCGACATAGAAGCCTGCCTGGCCCTGGGTGAACACGGCCATGGCCTCCGGCCAACTCATGTCGGTGCTGACATTGGCGGGTCCGCACTCACGGATCAAAGACCCGTACATGTCGTAGGCATCATGGGCGGCCTGGGTATCCAGGGTCGCCACGCCCGCGCCGTCGTCGAAGTCGCCTCCGTAGCTGAACAGGAAGCTGGAGAACTGCGTGACTGCGGCCGTGCGTCCGGTACGGGCGACGAAGCCCGCAACGCCCGGGTTGTCCTCATTGATCTTGGCAGACATCTCCTTCAGCTCATCCATCGTCGCCGGTGGCGCGGTGAATCCCGATGCCTCCAACAGGTCCTTGCGGTAGTACAGCACCTGCGTCTCGGTGATGATCGGCACCCCGACCACCTGACCCTCATAGGTGGTGGCGGTGACCGGACCGGCCTGGTAGTCGTCCCAATCCCATTCCGGGTTGCTGGTGACCTTGTCGGACAAGTCCGCCATCCATCCGTTGCGGGCGAACATCTTGCCCTCTTGCAGCGGCCGGTACATCATGACGTCGATATCGGACGAGCCCGCGTTGAGCTTGACGTTGTACTGATCAGACAACTGATCTTCGCCAAGCTGCGTGAGTTCCACTTTCAGGCCGGTCTGCGCGGTGAAATCGTCGAACTGAGCCTTGATGTTCTCGGTCCAGACGTGATTGGCAAGCGTCACTCGCACGGTGTCGCTCGGCGCTTGCGCAGCTTCCCCTCCCCCACATCCCGATACCACGAGGGGAACAGCCAGTGCGAACGTGACACCCATTGCATGTAAGCGTCTCACTGCATCTCCTTTGATTGTCTACTCAACGTTGAGTTACCCACGGATACGCTTGCACATCCGCGGCATGACCTAGAATAAATCAGACTTATCGAGCTGTGAAGCTCTTCACAGAAATGGTGGCCAAGCCGTAACCAATCAGATTGGAGACGCAGTGTCCGCAGCACAGCCGACGCCCAGCCCCTCGGGAGGCCTGTTGCAGCGCGAGGTGATCGAGCAACTCGGTAAGCAGATCGTCACCGGGCGCTGGCCCGGCGGGACGGTACTGCGGATGGACGAACTCGCCGATCAGCTGGACGTATCGCGCTCGGTCATCCGCGAGGCGATGAGCGCCTTGTCCGGCAACGGGCTCGTACAGTCCCGCAAGCACCGCGGCACCGTGGTGCAAGATCCCAGCCTGTGGAACGCGTTCGCGCCCGATGTGATCGCCTGGCGGCTGGACGATCCAGCCCAACGGGACGAACAGTTCCGTTCACTGGTCGAGCTGCGCACGGCAGTCGAGCCACAAGCCGCGAGGCTCGCTGCGGAGCGGATCGACTCCGACCGCGCGGCCGAGATGATCCGACTGGCGGCCCGCATGGTCGAATCCGGTTCGATGGGCAAGGTCGACGAGTTCGTCGAAGCCGACGTGGTCTTCCACAGATTGCTGCTGCAGTCGTCGGGCAACCCGCTGTTCGCGAGCCTCGAGCAGATCTTGAACGAGATCCTTGCCGGCAAGTACCGGCTGGGGTTGATGCCCATCATCCCCGACCCGCAGGCCAGCCACCGGCACCTCGAGCTCGCCACCGCGATCGCATCAGGAGATGCCCCAACCGCGGTGACGGCCTGCCTCGACATCGTCCTGCAATCGGCCGAAGAGCTGGGCAACAGCAGTCCCCAGTCCCGAGGCTGATCAGTCGCGCATCAATCGACGGTGCTTGCTGGCGTGCGGACGCGCAGCCTCCTCGCCGAGCCGCTCCAGCTTGTTCTTCTCGTAGTCGGCGAAGTTGCCCTCGAACCAGAACCAGCGCGGCAGACCGTGGTCGTCCTCACCTTCCCAGGCAAGGATGTGGGTGGCCACCCGGTCGAGGAACCAGCGGTCGTGGGAGATCACCACGGCACAGCCGGGAAATTCCAGCAGCGCATCTTCGAGGCTCTGCAGCGTCTCGACATCCAAGTCGTTGGTCGGCTCGTCGAGGAGCAGCAGATTGCCGCCCTGCTTCAGGGTCAGAGCCAGGTTCAGCCGGTTACGCTCACCGCCCGACAGCACCCCGGACGGCTTCTGCTGATCGGGACCCTTGAAACCGAAGGACGCCACATAGGCGCGGCTGGGCACCTCGAAGCTGCCCACCTTGATGTAGTCGAGCCTGTCCGAGACGACCTCCC
>Ga0334888_1001965_pt1 | contig 24104 bp, 24 predicted proteins | sample GraSluR1_MG_FD_207227 | JGI IMG/M metagenome (GOLD analysis project Ga0334888, IMG submission 207227) | Sludge microbial communities from methane-producing bioreactor in Wageningen University, Netherlands - Granular Sludge_3_08-R1 | ecosystem: Engineered > Bioreactor > Anaerobic > Unclassified ...
TTCTGTTTCTTTTTTTACCCAAAAATCCTGCCCCAAAAACCTTGATCTTTAATTGTATCTTTTGAAAATAAGTCTTTAAGCGCATCTTTTTGCGCACTGTCTAATTTAGTAGGTGTATGGACAATTACTTTTACTATTAAATCACCGTGGCCTCTGCTTCTTATGCGAGGCATACCTTCACCTTTAAGAATAAATGTTTCATGTGTTTGTGTTCCTATAGGTATTTTTAATTTCTGTTTCCCGTTTTGCAATGTTGGAATTTCTATTTCATCTCCTAAAGCTGCTTGTCCAAATGAAATAGGTATTTCTAATATTAAATCATCTCCGTCCCTTTTAAATAAGTCATGTGGTTTTACATGAATATGAATATATAAATCTCCAGATATATCTTTTGCATAATCTCCTTGCCCTTCTAATCTTAAAGTTGCACCATCAAATATTCCTTTTGGGACGTCTAATGTGATCTTCTCTGTTTTTCTATCTCTTCCTATTCCATCACAATTTGAACATTTATTTTTAATTATAAACCCTTTCCCTCTACAATTAGGACACGCACCTGTTGATACAAATCTCATCCCTCCAAAATTTCTTGCTTGTTGAACCATTCCTCTTCCATGACATGTTGAACATGTTTCTTTTCCTGTTCCTCCTTGCCCTTTACATTTTTCACATTTAACTGCATGTCTTAATTCAAATTTCTTCTTAACTCCTTTAGCTGCTTCTTCTAAAGTTACTTCTAAATATGTTTCTAAATCAGCTCCTCTTTCAACTCTTCTTCCACGTCCACCAAAAGCTGAACCAAATAAATCTGCAAATGAATTAGAGCCTCTACTACCCATATTTCCAAAACCAAATTCTCTAAAAATATCTTCAAAATTAAAATGTCTGAAAATATCTTCCTGGCTGAATTGCTGGTGGAATCCTTCATCACCATAACTATCATACATTTGTTTTTTCTGCGGGTCGCTGAGAACTGCATATGCTTCGCTTAATTCTTTGAATTTTTCTTGATCTCCCCCTTTATCTGGATGGTGCTTCATAGCCATTTTACGATAAGCTTTCTTAATTTCATCAGTACTTGCATTTTTTGATACTCCTAAAATTTCATAATAATCTTTTGACATTATTTAACCCCCAAAACTACTAAAGCAAAAATAAAAAAAATTAATCCAAAAATAAATGATACAATTGTATAAAATTCTCCTTTTCTAACCAAATAACAAGGCACCATAGACCAAATATGGGCTTTTTCATTTTTTTGTATTGCAGCCCAATAGGATAATTTAAATAAGTTTTGAGAAAATAATAAACATAATACTACTAAACCTTCATAAGGAACAAAATCATAAATCCATTTATATATTCCAATAAATAATGCGAATAAAATAAAAATTAAAAAATCATATTTTAACCACCATGGATCGTCTTTATTAATAAAAATATTAACTATTTTATTTTTTAATTTCATTTTTTAACCTCATAAATTTTTTCTCATTAGATATTTTGCTGTTTCAAACCCTAATTTTTCATAGAATTTAACTGCGCGCTCATTTTCTGTACTTACATCCAACGTTATTTCATCAAAACCTTGTTCTTTAGCTTTTTTTTCAATATCTTTCATAAGCGCTTTACCATAACCTTTTCCTTGTTCTCTTTTATCTATTATAACACTGGATATATAAAGTCTTCTTCTTGGACCCATGTATTTTGGTTCTGTTTTAATAAAACCAATAATTTGGTTGTTGGCATCAGATTCTAAAACATAATAATATTTTTTAGAATTTTGTAACTCTTTTTTCAACTGTGTCATAAATTTATCTTTATCAAAAACAATAAAACAAGGATTGCTTGCTTCATTTAAAAATAACTTACACGCAGCATCCCAGTCTTTTATTTCAGCTCGTCTTATCATCTATTCATCTCTTTTTTTCCATTTTTTCATTATGCTCTTTATTTTCACTATTTTATTTTACTTGTTTTCCTTATCCTAATCCTCTTATTATTTTATTATTTTCTTTCTTTTTCGTTAACGTTTTTCTTTCTTTTTTGAAAAGAAAGAAAAAGGTTATTCTTTTGTAAAATCTGCATTTATTGTATCATCTGTACCTTGTGCATTTTGTTGATCTTCTGAAGGAGCTTGTTGTGCTCCTGCTTGTTGTGCGCCTTGTGCTTTTTGATATATTTCTGATCCTATCTTTTGTAATTCTTTTGTTAATGCTTCTGTTTTTTGTTTTATTTCTTGTGCATTTTCACTTGATTGTACTTTTTTAACTTCTTCTATTTTTTCTTGTATTCTCTTTTTAATATCTTCAGGTATTTTATCTTTATATTCATCTAATGTTTTTTCACTTGAATAAACCATTGATTCCGCTTCATTTTGCGCTTCAATTAATTCTTTTCTTTGTTTATCTTCATACTCATGTACTTCTGCATCTTTCATAGCTTTTTCAACATCTTCATCATTCATTTTGTGTGGTGCTGTTATAGTAATTTTTTGTTCTTTTCCAGTACCCTTATCTTTAGCAGAAACATTCAATAACCCATTTGCATCTATATCAAAAGTTACTTCTATTTGAGGAACCCCTCTTGGTGCTGGTGGTATACCAGTTAATTGGAAATTACCTAATTCAATATTATCTTTTGCTATTGCTCTTTCCCCTTGGAATATATGTATATCTACTGCAGGTTGGTTATCTGCAGCTGTTGAAAATATTTGACTTTTCTTTGTAGGTATAGTTGTATTCCTATCAATTAATTTTGTAAATACTCCTCCCATTGTTTCAATACCTAAGGATAAAGGAGTAACATCTAATAAAACTAAATCTTTAACTTCACCAGATAATACTCCTGCTTGAATTGCTGCACCCATTGCAACACATTCCATTGGATCAATACCTCGTTCTGCTTTTTTACCTACAAAATCTTCAACAAATTTTCTTACAATTGGCATTCTTGTTGGTCCACCAACCAAAATAATTTTTGTTATTTGATCTGGGGATATTTTAGCATCTTGTAATGCATTATGTATAGGTTCTTTACATCTTTGAACTGTTGATTGAACCAAACTTTCTAATTTTGCTCTTGTTAATTTATGTTGAAAATTAACAGGTTCATTATTTTTCTGAGTTAAAAATGGTAAATTTATATCAGTTTCAACTACTGTTGATAATTCTATTTTAGCTTTTTCAGCTGCTTCTTTTAATCTTCTCATTGCAGTTGTGTCCTTACTTATATCTACTCCTTCTTTTTTATTTAGATCTTCAAGTAAATATTTTACAATCGATTCATCCATGTCTTCTCCACCTAAATTAGTATCACCATTTGTTGAAATAACTTCAAAAACCCCTTCGCCAAAATCCATTATTGTAACATCTAATGTTCCACCACCCAAATCAAAAACTAAAATTTTATGGTCTTGATCTGCTTTGTCTAATCCAAAAGCTAATGAAGCTGCTGTTGGTTCATTAATTATCCTAACTACATCTAATCCTGCAATTTTACCTGCATCTTTTGTTGCTTGTCTTTGATTATCATTAAAATAAGCTGGAACTGTAATTACTGCTTTTTCAACTTTATCTCCTAAAAATTCTTCGGCATCTTTTTTTATTTTTTGTAAAACAAATGCAGATAACTGTTGAGGAGTATATTCTTTATCTCCTAATTTATATTTATGATCCGTACCCATTTTTCTTTTAAATGCAGTAAATGTCCTATCTGGATTTGTAACTGCTTGTCTTCTTGCAGGTTCGCCAACTAACATTTGATTATCTTTTGTAAATGCAACAATTGATGGAAATGCTTTTCCATACATTGTATTACCTTCTGCACTTGGTATTATCTTTGGTCTTCCGCCTTCTAATACTGATGCTGCGCTGTTTGATGTTCCTAAATCTATTCCTATTATTTTACTCATTTAATCTACCTCCTCTTTTCCGATACAAACACATGCGTGTCTAATTACTTCTCCATTTAGTAAATATCCTTTTTTCAAAACTTTTGTAATTTCTCCTTCTTTGCCTTTTTCATACATAAGAGCTTCATGTTTATATGGATCAAATTCTTTGCATTCCATTACTTCTAATCCTCTTTTTTTCAAAGTAGATAATAGTTTTTCATGCAACATTATTAATCCTTTTTTAATATTTTCATTATTTTTATCTTCTTTAATATGTTTCATAGATTCTTCTAATTCATCTAAAAATTCTAATAAATCTAATATTAATTCTTTATTAGCTGTCTTTTTTAATTTTTCAATTTCTTTATCTGTTCTTTTATGATAATTATCAAATTCTGCATGTAATCTTAGAAGTTTCTCTTCTAATTCTTCAATCTTTTTTGTATTTTCTATTTGATTATTTTCTGTTTTTTCACAATCACAATTTTCATCATTACAATCGCAGTTTTCATCATTACAATCGCAGTTTTCATCATTACAATTGCAATTCTGATTTTCACAATTACAGTATTGGTTTTCACATTCTTTTTTCATATTTTCACCCGTCTTTTATTTCAATTTTTCTTCTTTTTTCTGTTATTATGAATTCTTTATCCATCCTTTCTGCCATATTCTCTAATTCTTCAAACATTCTAATCATTTTTTTTCTTCTAAAATCAACATAATCTTCTATTGAATTAAATTTCATTTTATATTTTCCTTTTTTTTCTTCTAATAATCCTTGTTCTTTTAATCTTTCTAAATGGTGTCTAACTGTTAAGCGGTGAAGACCGCTTAACTTAGATAATTCAGTGCTAGTTATTGGTTCTTCTTTTTTACATAAAACTGATTTAAATACAATCACTGTTGTTCCTTCTGTATCCCTTTTTGAGAGCAATCTTGCTTTTTTACAAAATTCTTCTATCTCTTTTTGATTCATTATTGCACCTTTAATTTACTTCAATTCTTTTTTTCTCCTTTTTTGAATCTGGTTTTTTCTTTACTGTTATTTCTAATACTCCATTTTTGTATGTTGCATTTACTTGATTTGGATCTGCAGTTTCTGGTAATGCGAATGTTCGTTTAAATCCCCCATATGATCTTTCATATCTTATATATCCTTCGGCTTCTCTTTTTATTTCTTCTTTTTTCTCAGTTTTAACTTCTAATCTATTTCCAATTACTTCTAATTGTATATCTTTTTTTTCTACTCCAGGTATATCCATTATATACACTATCTCATCTTCTTTTTCAATGATATCACTTAGTGGTGCTGAATATGTATTTATCCCTTGTTTGTTTGTTAGCATAGGCAAATTACTTTGTCTTAAATTAAACAAACTATCCATTTCTTCTTGCATTCTTTGTACCTCATCCCAAATAGTCCATCTTCTCATATTTATACACCTCCTATTTTGTTAATAAGATATTAACTATTTAAAAACGAAATATTTAAAAAGTGTTAGTATGGTATTAACATTTTTAATTATTAAATCTTTTAAAAAATAACAAAAGTTTATATACTTTTTAATATTATTAAAATATAATGAAAAAAATCTTATTAATATTATTACTATTTACTATCTTAGTATTTGCTAAATCCTATTCTATAGGGCCAATGACTCAAGAAATTTATATTAATTTAGATGGAACTGTTGATATTAATGAAACTCTATCTTATTCTTTTAATTCCGGTTCATTTTCAGAAGTTTATAGAACTATCCCATTATCTTGGCAAGGCGCTGTTTTTGAAATTTTAGAATGTCAAGTTTATGAAGATGGAAAACCTATTAATACACGAGTAGATAGCATAGGAAATAATAAAATAGAGTTAATTGGATATAGTTCATGGAAGAATGAAGTACACGATTATACTTTTTCATATAAAATTTCGCATATTATTGTATGCTATGAAGATGTATGTGATTTTTACTGGAAATTAAAGGGAACTGAATGGGATAAACCTTTTCCTTCGTTAAAATCAAAAATATATTTACCCTCCAATATTTCTAAAGAAAATTATAAAGCATGGGGACATGGACCATCAAATGGAAATGTAGAATTGTTTGACAATTATGCTTATTATACTGCAAGTGATATTGCAGGTTCGCAATATGTTGAAGCACGCTTAGCTTTTCCTTCTGAATTAATAACAGACAAATCAAATACAATAATAAAAAATGAAATGGGTTTAGAAAAAATAATAAATGAAGAGCTATCATTTTATGAAAATAATGATTTATCAACTTATGAAGAAAAAGAGGATTCATTAATAATATTTTTATTAATTTTTATTTGGATTTGCGGACTAATTAGTATTTATTTTATTTGGAAAAAATATGGTAAAGAACCAGAAATTAATTTTGATGCAAAATATTATAGAGAATTACCCAATAACTATTCTCCTGCTGTTTTAGGATGTTTGATAGATGCAATTAATAAAAAACCAAGGACAAACGATATAGTTGCTTGTATCTTAGATTTAGCCCAAAAAGGATACCTAAAAATAAAAGAAGTTCCTGCTAAAAAAACATGGGGTATTTTTGGAAAGGATACACATACAATTATAATCCGAACAAATAAAGAGGATACAAACTTATTAAGTTTTGAAAAAGATCTTTTAACTTTCCTATTTAAAAATAAAAAGGAAGTTGATCTAGATAACAAATTTAAAAAATATAATTCTACAAATTATTCTTTTTTCGAAGAATGGAAAGATAATGTTAAAAAACATGTAGAAAAATATAAATTCCATAATTTAGAAGATGCAAAAACAGGAAAAATATATACTCTACTTGTAATTCTAATAGTAACATTCTTATCTCTGATTATATCCTCAATATCTATTTGTTTATGCCCATTAGTAGCCATGTTAATACCATTCATAGTTATGTTTAGTATTATATTTTATTTTGGACTATCAAAACCATTTGAAAAAAGGACTGAAAAAGGTGCATTAGAATACGAACAATGGATGGCTTTCAAAAGATTTTTAGAAGATTTAACTTTAATGAAAGAAAAACCTCCATCTGCAGTTGAATTATGGGGCCATTATTTAATCTATGCAGTTTCATTAGGCGTTGGAGAAAAAGTAATAAAATATATTAATTTAGAATATCCTAACAACTCTCCTAACTGGTATATATCAAATAACATAAATACTACATTTACTATGGCTTCTTTTATGGCATTGAATACAACTATGGCATCAATTTCTCCTTCCTCATCAGGTTCTGGTGGAGGCTTCGGAAGCGGAGGAGGTTTCGGAGGAGGTGGTGGTGGCGGAGGCGCCAGGTGATAAATTGCATTTAATAATTGGAATAGATCCAGGAACAACAACAGGAATTTCAGCTCTTAATCTAAACGGAAAACTAATTAAAATAATTAATATGAGAAATGCAGGAAAATCAGAAGTAATAAAACAAATATTGGAAATTGGAACTCCAAGTATTATCGCTACAGACAAAAAACCTTGCCCAGATTCTGTTTTAAAAATAGCAGCAAGTTTTAATATAAGATTATTTGTTCCAAAAAAAGAGTTATCACAAGAAGAAAAAAAGAGAATAATAAAAGAACAAAACATCAAAGTTGAAAATAATCATGAAAGAGATGCATATTCTGCTGCATATAAAGCATATCATGAATTTAGCAATAGGTTGCAACAAATAGAAAATAAAATTGAATTTATAGAAAAGGAAAGAGATTATTTAAAACATTTAGTATTAAATGGCCACTCTTTAAATAATGCAATACTCTTCTTAAAAAAACCAGTAGAAAATATAGAAAAAGAAATAAAAACAAAACCGACTACAAAAGAAAAAACTATTGAAACCTTTATATTTGAAATTAAAACTTTATCTAATAAAAATCAAGAGTTAAAAAAATCAGTCGAAAGATTAAAAATTGAAAAAACCTCACTTGAACTAATTATCAACCATGAGAAAAATGAAAGAAAAAAAGAAATTGAAAAAAACAAAGAAGTAATTCGTCTCAAAAATGAAATTATTAGATTAAAACTATATATTGAAAATACTAAAAAAAAGAAAAAACCCAAAAAAAAGCAGAAAAAAGATAATAGAAAGTATTTAAAAAACTTAGTTGAAAATATTATTACTGAATACAGAGACAAAAGAAAAAAAGAATTAAACTAGGAGGTGTCATATATGACAGAAAAAGAAGACAATACAGTTTTTATAGGAAAAAAGAATATTATGGGATATGTATTAGCAGTAGTAACCCAATTTAATAACGGAGCAAATGCAGTAGAAATAAAAGCGAGAGGAAAAACCATATCCAAAGCAGTAGATGTAGCTGAAATTGTAAGAAATAGATTCATGCCAGATGTAACTGTAGAAAAAATTGAAATCAAAACTGAAGAACTAATGTCTGAAGATGGATCAAAATCAAAAGTCTCTGCAATTGAAATTAAATTAAAGAGATAAATAATACATCTCTTTTTTTATTTTTCTTTTTTAAATATGTGATTAAATGGAAAGAACATTAATAAATAATCTAAAAAATAGAATAGATAAAGAAGTGCTAATCAAATGTTGGGTAGCAAATATTAGAGATAAAAATAAGATAAAATTTATAATAATCAGAGATAGGACTGGAGAAACGCAAGGAATTGCATTAGAAGAAGACTGTGAAAAAGAATCATTTGGTTTAATATCTACTATCTACCGAGAATCAGCAGTTGAAATTAAAGGAATTGTTAAAAAAAGTGAACAAGCAAAGGAAGGCTATGAAGTTCTTATAAAAAATATTAAAATTTTATCTCCTTCAGAACCTAAACTTCCAACAGAAGTTTATGGTAAAATAGAATCAAATTTAGATACACGATTGGATAATAGATTTTTAGACACTAGAAGAAAGGAGATTAATGCTATTTTTAGAATACGATCACAAGTATTTAAATCTGCTGTTGAATATCTAGATTCACAAGAATTTACAAAAATTGCTACTCCTAAAATTACAGTTTTAGGTTTAGAAGGAACATCAAATAATGAAAAAAGTGGATCTGAATTATTTACAATAGATTATTTTGGAAAAAAAGCATATCTAGCTCAATCTCCTCAGCTATATAAACAAATGTTTGTTGCAGGAGGTTTTGAAAGAGTTTATGATATAGGACCTGTATTTAGAGCTGAAAAATCACATACTACAAGACATGTAACTGAATTTACAGGTATTGATTTTGAAATGGGTTTTATTGAAAATGAAAATGAAATAATAGATGTTGCAGAAGGATTGATAAAATATATTACTACTAAAATAAATGAAAAATGTAAAAAAGAATTAGAAATTTTAAATAGGGAAATTTCTATTCCTAAAAAAATACCTCGTTTAGATATAAATGAAATAAGAGAAATCTTAAAACAAAAAGGAAAAGAAATACCTATTGACGAGGATTTAGATGCGGAAGGAGAAAAAATATTAAGTGAATATATTAAAGAAGAATATGATGAAGAATTTGTATTTGCATTAAATTACCCATTCAAAAAAAGACCATTTTATCATATGAAACCTGAAAATGATCCAAACGGAACAAAATCATTTGATTTAATTTATAATGGAGTAGAAATAGCAACCGGTTCTCAAAGAGAACATAGAATTGATATTTTAGCAAAACAAGCAAAAGAAAAAGGTTTAGATTTAGATCAAATGCCAGAATATAAAAAAATATTTATGTATGGATGTCCACCTCATGGGGGGATGGGATTGGGTTTAGATAGAATAGTTGAAAAAATATTAAAATTAGATAATATTAGAGAAACAATTTTATTACCAAGAGATCCAGAAAGATTAAAACCTTAAAAATATTTAAAAGCCTCTGTAGCTCAGCTTGGTAGAGCGCTTGCTTGGTAAGCACTTTCTTTACGCCTTCGGCGCAAAGAACCTGCACTAAGAAAATCTAAAAAGCAAGAGGTCGTGGGTTCAAAAATCTTTGAATGATAAATCATTCAAAATTTACCAATCAAAGATTGACAATCCCATCGGAGGCTTTTTTACAGTGATAAATATGAATTACACAGAATATCAAAAAATGCTTGAAACTGCTTGTAATACAATTTTAAACGGAGGGATAATTCTTTATCCAACTGATACTGTTTTTGGTTTAGGTTGCAATGGGTTAAATGAAAAAGCAGTTAAAAAAATAGAAAAAATAAAAAAAGTAGAAGAAAAAAAACCAATTTCTGCAGTGTTTGGACATATTGATATAATTAAACAGTATTGCAAAGTTTCTAAAGAACAAGAAGAAATATTAAATATATATTTACCTGGCCCATACACGTTTATTTTACCTTTAAAAAAACAACTTCCTTTATCGACTAATAACACATTGGGTGTAAGAATTCCCAATGATAAATTTTGTATTGATTTAGGAAAAACATTAAAACTCCCAATTGCATCAACAAGCGCAAATATTAACAAAGAACCAACACAATTCCAATTAAATGAAATAAACAAAGAAATAATTGAACAAGTAGATTATATAATAAAAGGAGAATGCAAAGAAAAAGAAGCTTCAACAATAGTTAATTTAATAAATAATATCTCAATAATAAGACAAGGTACAGGAATTTTTGAAATTAGGTGAAAACATGAAAAAAGTAATATTAGTAGATAAAGACGGCAACCAAATAGGAGAAGAAGAAAAACAAAAAGCACATTTAGAAGGTAAACTACATAGTGCTTTTTCAATTTTAATTTTTAATAGTAAAAAAGAATTATTAATTCATAAACGAGAACGCAGTAAATATCACTCTGGAGGATTATGGACAAATACTGTTTGTAGCCATCCAAAACCAGGAGAAAAAATTGAAGATGCAGTAAACAGACGGTTAAAAGAAGAAATGGGATTAACAGCAAAACTTACAGAAATAGGAAAATTTACATATAAAACACAAATAAAAGATTTAATAGAACACGAGATAGATCATATTTTCATAGGATTTTCAGATGAATTACCAAAACCAGACTCAAAAGAAATTGAAGAGTATAAATATATTTCAATAAAAGAATTAAAAAAAAATATGCATAATAATCCAAATAAATATACATATTGGTTTAAAATAATAATAAATAACTATGAAAAAGATATCCATACCTTTATAAACTCCAAAAATGATAATTAAAGTAATAAGAATAAACAAAAATTAGTGAAATACTACTTATTTTGTTTTGAATGGTGAATAAAATGATGAATAAATTAAATACAAAAACTACCCAATCATTAAAAAAAATGGGTTTTGAGAATTTAACAGAAGTACAAAAAAAAGTAATTCCTTTTATATTAGAAGGTAAAGAGGTAATCTGTAGAAGTAAAACCGGAACAGGAAAAACAGCTGCTTTTGGAATTGGACTAATAGAACGTTTAGTTGAAGAAAAATCAAAAAAAGGACTAATTATTACTCCCACTAGGGAATTAGCTGTTCAGGTTTCAAAAGAATTACACCAAATAGGAAAGATACACAGAATTGAAGTTCTAACTATATATGGAGGGGTTAGTATTGATAATCAAATTTCAAACTTAAGACATAACCCAGAAATTGTTGTTGCAACACCTGGAAGATTATTAGATTTAATACAAAGAGGAAATATAAATCCAAAAAAATTTGATATGGTAATTCTAGACGAAGCAGACATTATGTTAGATATGGGATTTATTGATGACATTGATAAAGTATTACAAATGATTCAACCACCCCCCTTAATTGCACTTTTTTCAGCAACTGTTGATGAACAAATATTAAATATTGCAAAAAAGTATATGAGAAATTATGAATTTATTGAAATATCAGATATGTCTAAACCGATTGAGATAAGCGAAAAAATAATTGATGTAACTAAAAATGAAAAATTTGGTGCATTATTAGATATACTTTTTGAAGATAAAAATAGAAAAACTTTGATTTTTTTGAATACAAAACGAGGTGTTGAAAGAGTAGCTGAAAAAATAGAACAAAAAAGATTTAAAGTTGGTACTTTACATGGGAATATGTCTCAAAATAAAAGAGAATTTGTACTACAGCAATTTAAAGAAAATAAAATAAATATATTAATTGCAACAGATGTAGCTGCTAGAGGAATACACATAAATAACGTAGATTTAGTTATAAATTTTGATTTGGCTAAAACAGCAAAAACACATTTACATAGAATCGGGAGAACTGGAAGAATGAATCAGAAAGGAAATGCAATTTCATTTAACACTGTAAATGAATTACGTAGTGAATATATCGGTTATTTACCACCTGTTGAAAGTGAATCATATACTTATAAAGAAAGAGGAGAAAATAAACAAAAAAGAAAAGGAAGAAAACAAGAAAGAAATAAAGGAAATTATAATCCCCAATATGGTGATCCTAATTACTCATATTAAAAAAAGATTCTAAATGATTTCCGATATATTCAGATGGAAAATATTCAAAATCTTTTGGAAAGTATCTTTTATATTTCTCCCAATTAAATCTTTCATCTAATAAGATTATTGCACATTTATCTTTATCCCCCCTTATGCCTCTGCCTGCTGATTGTAATACTTTATTTACTGCAGGTATCATATATGTATATTCATTACCTTTTCCCCCGCCAAATTTTTTATCAAAATACTGAACTAGGTGTTTTTTCTCTAAAGAAGGGGGATCTAACGGTATTCCAACAATTAATATTCCTTTTAGCTTGTTATTCTCAAAATCAATACCCTCTGAAAAGGACCCTCTTTGAACTCCTAATAAGGTTAGTGATTTTTTAGTTTGCATATTCTCCAATACTATTTTTTTATCTTCTTTCTTCCAGTCTGAACTTTCTAAAACTATTTCATTATGAGAATCAATATAATTTGCAACTTCTTCCATTAATTTATATGATGGAAAAAATACTGCACTATTATCTGGAATATATTCAATAAGTTCAGACACTGCATACCCTATCTTCTTAAACTCATCTTCATTTCTTTTATGATAAACTGTTGATAATAAATTTGAAGATAAAATTAACCTATTCTCCTTTGGGAATATTGAACTATACTCCTTAAGTATGGGATTTTCAATTCCAAGTACATCTGCATATACCTTGGGAGGATATAAAGTTCCACTCATCAATATTGAAGAATGTACTGATGAAAAAATGGGTTGGGTTATATCTGATGGGTCTAATGGAAATAAAGAAATTTCATTTTCTTTTACTATTCTTAAAATATGTTCATTATCCTTCATCCAAGTAAAAAAGAAATAAAGCATTTCAGATAAATTTAAATATTCAAAATCATTCTCCTTTTTTGAAGAAGCATATTCTTCTGCTTGTTCTAATTTTTTAAGAAAACTATCAAAATCAAATTCAGACACAAATGAGTTCTGAAATAATGAATTTATTTTGTTTATCAAATCTTTCTTTTCTATTATCTTTTCTTTTTTTCCATCAAGAATCTCAAAAATATTTTTAAAAATATTAAACGCCCTTGATAAAACTGGATCTGGTGCATATTCCTTTAATTCTTTTTTACAATTAGAAATAAGATTTTTAGATAGGGTAAATGTCATTAACTCTCGTGCTCTCTCAGGTAGATTATGTGCTTCATCTACAATTAAAATTATATCTTCTATCCCAATATTCATTTTAGATAAAACAATATTTCTAATTGAAGAATCAAAAATATAATTATAATCACATACAAGAACATCTGCATCTATAATTAATTTAGATTCAGCAGAATGAGGACAAGCACCATATTGTTTGCATATCTCTTTAGCTTCTTCAACATGATAAATATCTTCTTTTAAAGCCATTAAACAAAAACCTTTGACATAACCATATGGGCATTTTTTTGCTTTTGTTTGATGATAACAAAAAGAATCAAAATCATTCCTTTTCATATCTTTAGATTCTGATAATAGACACATATGCTGTTTGTTTATTATATCTGCTACAACTAAATCTAGATTATTTTTTTCTTTTATTAATTTTAAAGTATTAATTGCAATTGTATGCTGGGAGTGTCTAGAAGTTGTAAAAATTATTTTTTTATCATACTTTTTTGCATATTCTAAAACAGCACTTAAAACAGCTGCTGTTTTTCCTATACCTGTAGGCGCATAAGCTAACAAGGTAGATCCCATAAGACAAGCTTCTTTACAATCTTCATAAAACTGTTTCTGAACTGGTCTTATATCTTCAAAAGGAAAAAACATATACACACCATTAAATTTTACATGAAATTTATTAATTCCTCTAATTTATTAATATTAATAATCGGTTTTTCAAACCTTTCATAATCTTCTATAATTCTTGGACATGCAGTATTTATATATGCGTCAAATAAATTAAAATTCTGTAACGCAATATGATTAATCTCATTGCTTATTAAAATTACTGCGCTTTTTCCTTTTTCTTCTAATTTCTTTTTAGCTTCTTCTGCACCTTGTAAATTAAACTGCCCAATTTTTGTTGATACTAAAATACCAAATGCCTTTGCTTCGCTTGATTTTAATAACGCGCCTTGTAATTTTTTATTATACTGTTGTATTTCATCATTTACTCTTTTGAATTCTCCATTTGGACTTATAATAAAAACAGGAATTTCATAATTTAATGTTAAATAATGAAACTTTCCCCCTCCAATATATAAAACACATTCTATTTTATCTAATATTTCATCTATTGCTCCTGTGTCGCATCCAAGAACCTGTCCTTTGTAAAAACATTTCGGACCTTTCCCTATAAAAATTTCTTTATGATTTTTTTCTAATACTTGTTTTATCTCATCTAATTGATGAATATACTGTACTGTTGTTATTAAACCTATTTTTGTAAAATTCTTTATTCTTCCTAAATGCTTTTTTATAAGTTCTAAATCAATATCTTGATGAAATTCTTTATATTCAACTGGTATTTCTGTCTTACCTACAAAAGGTGCATGACCATAATGTATAATTTTGTCTGCTTTTACTTTTTTAGCTTCATCAATAGCTAAATCACATGCGCCATAACAGCTTGCGCTGGATACAAACACTTCATTGCCTTGTTTTTCCAATTCTTTCTGCTCCTCAAGCGCTTTTGATTTAAGGCCTTCTGGAAACTGGAGTAATATGCGCATATTAAGAATTTGTGGGGTTTTATTTATAAAGGCTTTTAGAGAGTACATTTCCGGCTTTTAATATTTTGACCAAACTTCATCCTCTTTTGGATTATCCCAAACTTCTTTTAATGCAGATTCTGAAGCCAAATATACAAATCTATCAAATTCTTTATCTTCTATTGATTTATTTTTTTTATGATTTATTTTCTGTGTATCTCTCATTTTAAAAACCAAAAAATTAGATCTTTTCATCCAGCCAGTCGTCTTTATCGCGCATTAAATGCACTCTTGCGTGTTTTAACATCAAAGCGCTTTCAGCGCTTGCTACTATTCTACGTGTTCTTTCAATAGTATCTGGATTAACGGACATGGATGTAAATCCATATTCAACTAAACGTTTTGCGAATTCAGGATAAACAGAAGGCGCTTGTCCACATACTGAACATGTAATATTTCTTTTATTACATACTTCTCCTATATGTTTTAAAGATTTTAAAACTGCACTATTTCTCTCATCAAAATCATGTGCTAAACGCGCATTATCTCTATCAACACCCAATGTCAATTGAGTTAAATCATTTGTACCAACAGAAACTCCATCAATACCTACATCAATAAATTCATCTAATAAAATAACTGTTGATGGAACTTCAACCATCATCCAAAGTTTAAAATCTTTAGTTCTAAATAATCCGGTATTATGCATTATTCTTTTAACCTGCATTAATTCTCCTACTCTTCTTACAAATGGAATCATTAACCACAAATTTTTTAAATTAAATTCATCTCTGACTTTTTTAATTGCTTCTAGCTCCATCTTAAAAACTTCTGGATCTGAAACATATCTTGATGCTCCTCTAAAACCCATCATCGGATTTTCTTCATTCATCTCATATTTTTCTCCACCTTTCAAAGATCTATATTCATTTGTTTTAAAATCTGTAGCTCTATAAACAACAGGTCTTGGATAAAAAGCAGACGCAAATTTTCTTAACTCAATTGCTAAATTATTAATAAATTCTTCTTGTCTATTTTCATCTACAAATACTCTTGGATGTTCTCCCATGTCTGCAATAATAAATTCAGCTCTTAATAATCCAATACCATCTACATTTTGTTCTGCTATTTCTTCTACTCTATCAGAACTTGCTAAATTAACATAAATTTTTGTCCCTGTTATTGGAGAATATCTTTCATTTTTATGGATTTTTTTAATATTCTTATTTTTAATATCTACTATTCCTTCATAAACTATGCCTCGTATAGCATCTACTGTTATCTCCATTCCATCACTCAATTTTTTAGTAGCTTCATTAGTTCCCACAATACAGGGTATTCCCAATTCTCTTGAAACAATAGCTGCATGAGAAGTAGAACCTCCATGATCTGTTATTATTGCTCCTGCACGTTTCATTGCAGGAACAAAATCTGGTGAAGTCATAGATGTAACTAATATATCTCCTTTTTCAACTTTATCAATATCTTCATTTGAAGGAGTTAATTTTACTTTACCAAAATAAATTCCTGGTGATGCTCCTAAACCCTTTAATAAAACCTCCCCTACTACTCCTTCAGGTGCATAATATGAAGGACTATCTTCCTCCTCATAATATAAAGAATACTTGCCATCAGTATCTGCTAAAGAGTCTAATAGATTGGAAATTTCATCTTTATTTTCATCTAATGTTGTTATTGGTCTTGATTGAACTATATATAATCTATCATTTTCAAATGCCCATTCTATATCTTGTGGAACTCCATAGTGTTTTTCTATTTTTCTGCAAATTTTTGCTAGTTCAATTATTTGCGCATCAGATAGTTTTTGTACATCTTGTTCTGCAGAAACAATATCTACATTTTCGTTTTTTCCATTAAATAAAACCGTTTTCCAAGTTTGATGAGCAATATACCTTTCCTTAATTTCTAAACTATCTTTTGTAATAGAATACCTATCTGGAGTTAACGCCCCAGAAACAACTGCTTCTCCTAATCCATACGCTCCTTCTATCTGTATACTATTCTTATCTTGGGATATTGGATCAACAGTAAATGCCACACCTGCAACTTCAGATTGAACCATTTTTTGTACTACTGCCGATAATCCTACATTTAAATGATCAAATTTATTTTCTGTCCTATAAAAAATAGCTCTTGATTCAAAAAGTGATGCCCAACAATCCTTGACTGATTGAACTACATCTTCTGGACCTTGAATATTCAAAAACGTTGATTGTTGACCTGCAAATGAAAATCCTGCAAGGTCTTCAGCAGTTGCACTAGATCTAACAGCAACATACACTTGTTCTCCATATTTTTGACACAATTTATTATATGCATCCATTATCTCTGTTTTAATATTCTCTGGGATTTTTCCTGCTAAAATTGCGTTTTTAATAAAAACAGATGCCTCATTTAATTTTTTAGTATCATGAACATTTAAATCTTGAGTATATTCTTTTATTATACTTTCAATATTATTTAATTTTATAAATTCAAAATATGCTCCACTCGATACACAAAAACCATCTGGTATTGGAAATTCATTATTAATCATTTCACCTAAATTAGCTCCTTTACCCCCAACTTCTTCAATGTCTTTTTTATGAATTTCCTTAAACCAATAAATATTTTTCATGCATACACCTTGTATTATAACAAAGATTAGATTTAAAATTCTGTTGTACATATAAAAAAATGACTTTTGGGTAAGAGATAACATTTAAATACATATACCTATTTAAATATTTTACAATTTTTGGGCTCGTAACTCAGCTAATCTAAAATTAATTTATTTTAGGTCTGAAATGGTAGAGTGGCTGGCTTTTAACCAGTAAGTCGAGGGTTCAATGACCTTTTTCTTTAAAGAAATTGGTGGAACAGATCCCTTCGGGCCCGCTTTTTATTTATAGAAATCATTATAAAGTTCCTAGGAGATAATTAAATATGGAAATAGAATTCAAAGATAGAGAAATAATTTGTAATAAAAATTTTCTAAATTTAGATAAATTTACTTTTGATTTTTGTTCTGTCTTAAATCAAACAAAAATAAATTATGTAATTATTTCGGGGTATATACCTGTATTTTTTGGAAGAAACAGAACCTCTGAAGATATAGATATGTTTATTGATAAAATCCCATTGGAGGAATTCAAAGAAATTTGGGAAAAATTAAAAACTAATAATTTTGAATGTATAAACACAAAAGATTATGAAAAAGCATATTCTTCTTATTTATGTAATGGAGATTCAATAAGATTTGCATTAAAAAATACGTTTATACCAAATATAGAAATAAAATTTAGAAAAAAGATATTAGATAAAAAAGCTATGGATGAAAAAATAAAAATTATTTCAAATGATAAAATAACTTATTTTGGCCCATTAGAATTACAAATCGTATATAAATTATTTTTAGATTCAGAGAAAGATATTGAAGATGCAAGATTCTTATTTAAGCTTTTTAAAAATAAATTAAAAAAAGAAGAAATAAAAAAAATAAGTAACTATTTAAATGTTAAAAACAAATTACATTCAATTGGGTGGGAAGAATGAATATTGATTTGGAAGAATTAAAAAAAGATAAAGAAAAGAATTTTCAAGATAGATTAAAATTTATTGATGAGTATGTAGAATGGCTCAAAAAAACACCAAATGATGTCTGGTCGAAACAACAAAAAAAAGCTTTAGAATAATAGGTAATTAAAATGGAAAAAATAATAGAAAAATTCCCAGAAGTATTTGAGATAAATGGAAAAATTGCTACTAAAAACTTAATTAAAGGTAATCCTGTATATGGTGAAAGGATAGTTAACATAAATAATACAGAATATAGATTTTGGGATCCTAACAGAAGTAAATTATGTGCTGCAATTAAAAAAGGTTTACAAAATATATACTTAAAAAAAGGAGATACAATCTTATATTTAGGAGCTGCGACAGGAACTACCTCATCACATATTGCAGACATAATTGGTGAAAAAGGAATTGAATACTGTATTGAGTTTGCACCAATATCTTTTAGAAAATTAATACCCATTTGTGAAAAAAGAACAAATATGATACCTATAATGGGAGATGCAAGAAAACCAGATATATATAAAGACGTAGGAAAAGTTGATATTGTATATGAAGATGTGGCTCAACCAGATTTAGGAGAAATTTTATTAACTAATTGTAGATATTTCTTAAAAAAAGGAGGGTATGCAATGCTTGCAGTTAAATCACAAAGTATTGATGTAACTAAAAATCCTGAAGATATTTACAAAAAAACCATAAAACAATTACAAAAGGAACTAAAAATTATTGAAACTATTATTTTAGATCCTTATGAAAAAGACCACATGTTTATTGTAGCACAAAAACTTTAACCCCCAAAATATAATTTTACTGCATACATAAATCCTATTCCTATTACAAACATTATAAATGCAAGAACTGATCTTTTAACATCTTTTTGTTTATGTAATTCAGGTATTAAATCTGATGATGCAATATAAATGAAACCTCCTGCTGCGAATGGAAGTAAAAATGAGGTAAACTGAGGCACTGAAGAATATGCAAGTGCACCAATTACTGTTCCTAATACTGCTGTTAAACCGGATGCAAAATTAAATAATAATGCTTTTTTCTTTTTCCAACCCCCATATAATAAAACTGCAAAATCTCCTATTTCTTGAGGAATTTCATGAGCTATTATAGCTATTGTAGTCGTAATTCCAAAAGGAATACTCACTATAAATCCTGTTACTATTATTAAACCATCAATAAAATTATGAACTCCATCACCTATTAAATTCATATATGTAAATGAATGTATTTCACATTTTTGATGTTCATGACAGTGATGCCAAAATAAGAACTTTTCAAGTAAAAAGAATATTGAAAAACCAAATAATACACATATAAATGGATCACAACTACTAGATGATTCAAGTGCTTCAGGTAATAAATGTAAAAATGCACCTCCCATTAAGGCACCTGCTGAAAAAGCAACTAACAAAATTAGTATTTTTTTAAGATGTTTTTCTTTTAATCCTAATGTAAATACTCCTATAAATGAGATTAAAGAAACAATAAAAGTTGCAATAACTGAATATAATAAAATATCATCCATATTAACACCTATTTTTAAATATAAAAATTTTAAACAAATCATATTTATAAACCATAGCTTTATAAACGAAAAGCACTTATAATATAAATAGGCAATGAAGTCACCGTCCCAGTATGAGATTAACGATGATTACCGGAGTAGCTACTGAGCCCATTATTATATTTATACTTCTTCTAAAAACATATGTGTATAAATCTTTTGTAATATTATATATTAAAACTTTGAATACTAAAATTTATTTAAAAAATGAAGGTGTTAATATGAGTGTTTTTGAAAATAATATAAAAAGACTAGAAAATTTAAAAGAAATTATTAATATTACTGATGAACAGATGCAAATTTTATTGAAGCCTAAAAGAGAACTTAAAGGTAATATAAAAATAAATGGAAAAGAATACGAAGCATATAGAATAATATTTAATGATGCATTAGGACCTGGAAAAGGAGGAATAAGATTCCATCCAAAAGTAAATGAAGATGAAGTAAAATCTCTAGCCTTTTGGATGGCTTTAAAAAACTCATTAGTTGGATTGCCTTATGGAGGAGCCAAAGGAGGAGTAAGTATTGATCCTAAACAATTAACAAAAAAAGAATTAGAAGATGTTAGCAGACAATATATGCAATTATTTTATGAAAACTTTGGACAAAATAAAGATATCCCTGCACCAGATGTAAATACTAATTCCCAAGTAATGGCTTGGATGCTTGATGAATATGAAAAAATTAAGAAAAAACATGAATTTTCAATGATAACTGGAAAACCAATTGAGTTAGGAGGGTGCGAATTAAGAGCAGGAGCAACAGGACAAGGAGGAGCAATTGTTTTAGATAATATAATAAAAAAAATTGGAAAAAATCCACATGAAACTACTGTTGCTATCCAAGGCTTTGGAAATGTTGGTTCATATTTAGCTAAATTTTTGTATGACAAAGGATACAAAATAATAGCCATCAGTGATATTACTGGAATGGTTTATGAAAATAATGGATTAAATATACATGAAATATTGGAAAATTTAAAAGATAAAACTTATTTAAATGAATTAGATCTTGAAATAAAAGATAATAACGAATTATTATATTTGCCTGTTGATGTTTTAGCACCTTCTGCATTAGAAAATCAAATAACAAAGGAAAACGCAGATAAAGTTAAAGCAAAAATAATTTTAGAAATGGCAAATGGTCCTACAACCTCTGAAGCAGATGAGATATTAAATAAAAATAATATTTTAGTTATACCTGATATTTTAGTTAATTCAGGAGGAGTTATTGTAAGTTATTTTGAATGGGTTCAAAATAAATTAGGGAATTTCTTTGAGATGGAAGATCTAGAAATAAAATTAGAAAAAATATTAAACAAAGCCACAGATAATGTTTTTAATCATAAATTAAAAGAAAAACATGATTTAAGAACAGTAGCTTATGCGCTTTCTATAAACAGAATTTTAGACGCAGAAAAACTAAGAGGAAATTGTGAATAATTTACAAGACATAAATAAACTAAGAATTCTTTAATACTTTCTTTTTTATTTCTTTTTTGAAATCTATTTCAATTGTTTTTTTAGATCTTTTACTGTCTTTGCAGTTGTTATCATATCCTTATCTTGCGCCCAGCCTCTTCTTGCAGTTCCAATTCCTAATTCAATAAATCTTAAATGATCAATTGAATGCGCATCAGTCCCAATTGAAAGTTTAACTCCTTGTTGTATTGCGCGTCTTACATTATCTGCATTTAAATCTAATCTATTTGCATAACAGTCTATTTCTAAAATAGTATCTGTTTGTTTTGCTTTTTCAAATATCTTATCTAAATCTACTTCATATCCATTTCTTTTTCCTATAACTCTCCCTGTTGGATGCGCTATTATATCAACGTGTTCATTCTCCATTGCTTTCATAATTCTTTCTGTCATTTTTTCTTTTGGCATTTTAAAATTAGAATGAACTGCACCTAAAACTATATCTAACTCTTTTAATATTTTATTTGGAACATCAACTGATCCATCTTTTTTAATATTTGCTTCGACTCCTTTAAGCACAGTAATTCCATTTAATTTTTTATTTACATTATCAATTTCTTTAGCTTGTTTCTTAAAATCAGATTCTTTTAATCCTTGAGCAATTGTTAAATCTGCTAAAGAATGGTCAGTTATCAAAATATATTCATGCCCTAATTTCTTTGCCGCTTTAGCCATTTCTTCTATTGTATATGCTCCATCACTCCATTTAGAATGCATTTGCAAATCGCCGTAAACTTTTGAAATTAAATTAGGTATTTTATTTTTTTGTGCTAATTCAACTTCTCCTTTATTTTCTCTCATCTCAGGAGGAACAAATTGAAGATTTAGTTTTGAATATATATCTTTTTCTGTTTTACTTGCTATTGATTTTTTATCCTTAAACAAACCATATTCATTTAATTTTAAATTATGTTTTAGTGCAATTCTCCTTAATGCAATATTATGTTCTTTAGATCCTGTAAAATACATCATTGCAGCCCCAAATTCTTCTGCATTAAAAATTCTTAAATCACAATCAATTCCAATATCTAAAAATACTGTACTTTTAGTTTTTCCTTTTGATTTAATTTTTTCAACATATTTTAAAGAAGTAAATTTATCCATTACTTGTTTTGGTTTATTTGAAACTACTAAAATATCTATATCCCCTATTGTTTCTTTCATTCTTCTTAATGAACCTACTACTTCTATTTGAGTAATTGTTTTATCTTTTTTTAATTCTTGTTTTATTTCATTTGCTATTGGTAATACATAACCTAATAATTGCCTTCCTTTTATTTTTGAAAGCATTTGAATCCCACTTAAAATTTCTTCTTCTGATTTTTCTCCAAACCCCTCTAATTTTCTTATTTTTTTAGATTTAACTGCTTTTTCGAGATCTTTTAAATTTTTTATATTTAATTCTTCATAAAGATGTTTTATTTTTTTAGGACCTAAAGAAGGTATTTTTCTTAAATTATAATATTCAATCGGGATTTCTTTTTTTAATTTAGTATGTGTTCCTATTTTCTCAGTTTCTATATACTCTATTATTTTTTCTTTTATTGATTTTCCAACTCCTGAAATACTCTCTAATCTATCTTTTTTATATAATACTTCTATATCTTCAGATAAGGATTCAATTGCTTGTGCTGCATTTCTATATGCTCTAGGACTCCATGCAATTCCTTTAAGATCTAATAAATCCGCTATTTCATAAAAAATTCTCGCTATTTCTCTGTTTTTCATAGTATTCTAAAACATGCAAGGTTTAAAAAAATAAGTAAAAAAAGAAGATGGAATTACTCTTCTGGATTTTCTTCTGTTTCAGTTTTTTGTGTTTCATTTTCTTCAGTTTTATTAGCTGATTCTGTTATTTCTTCACTTTGTTCTATTAATTTAAGTTTTACTTGTCTATCTGTTATATTACAGGAATATATACTTTTGTCTGATAAAGAACCTAATATCTCTTGAATAGTTATTGTATATTTTCCTGCTGAAAATGCTTCACCTTCTTCTACAGTTTTTGTTGTTTCACTTCCTTCAGTCCCAAAAACTAATTCTGCTTCTTTATTTTTAATAACACACTTACCATCTGATTCTGTAGTTTCAAAATTTAGATTTTCAATAGTCAATTTTAAATCTCCGAAATTTTCTGTATCTTTTTCCCCTAATACTATATCTTCAGACATTGGCTCTAAAATTCTGAATTCCGCTCTTTTATTTGAAACCTTGCAAGATTTGCCACTTAACTCTACATCTCCCAATACATCCTCTAACTTAACTCCAATATCTCCAATAGATATAGAATTACCAACAAGTACATTGGACTTTGATTTTCCATAACTTAAGATAACATCTCCTTTTATAGGAATACATGCAGATTCAACTTTTACAGTCAAAGTAACTTTTTCATCAGTAACAATACATTTATCAGTAACTTCATTGTAATCAACAGAAATATCAAATTCATCAACT
>Ga0334888_1001966_pt1 | contig 24097 bp, 23 predicted proteins | sample GraSluR1_MG_FD_207227 | JGI IMG/M metagenome (GOLD analysis project Ga0334888, IMG submission 207227) | Sludge microbial communities from methane-producing bioreactor in Wageningen University, Netherlands - Granular Sludge_3_08-R1 | ecosystem: Engineered > Bioreactor > Anaerobic > Unclassified ...
TACTAATAATCATTGATTTATCAATGATTATTAGTAATGCGGAGGTGGTGGGATTCGAACCCACGGAGCTGTGAAGCTCACGCTTTCCAAGCGTGTGCAATTGACCACTATGCGACACCTCCAGATTGTTTTCAACTCTTCCTGCTAAAGAATAGAGAAGACTATTTTATCATCTCTATACTTGCTTGTCTTGGGTTTACTTGTAGTATTAATAATTATGTCAAACTTTTCTCAACAAGTTTACATTTTGCTAAAACAAGTTCCCGCAGGTAGGGTCACAACTTACAAGTCTTTAGGTCAGGCTATTAATTCATCCGCATATCAGGCTATTGGCCAAGCACTAAAGCGTAATCCTGATGCTCCCAACATACCCTGTCACAGAGTGGTGAGCTCTAATGGTAGTGTGGGCGGTTTTGCAGGGGAAAGAGAAGGCAAGATGATTGAGAAAAAGAAAAAGCTACTGAGAAGTGAGGGGATAAAAATTAAAGAGAATAGAATTGAAGATTTTGAAAAAGTTTTGTTTGATGAGTTTGAGGTGTGAGTTAAAGGGGTTGTTTATTAGAAATGGGAGCGGTGCACTGCTCACGCTACTTTGCAGCGTTCCCAGTATTACTCAGGTTTTCGCTAACTTGACGGCAGGATTTACTGCTCGCTATACTCTCGCATAGCTCCCAGTATAAGCAGGTTCGTGAACTATTTATATTCATGATTTGTTCACTCACTTGCTTGACTTCTCATCCCACTCATCATTCACATACTACAAAAATTAGGATATATCCTAATTTTTATAGTATGCGGAAGCGGTGGGATTCGAACCCACGAACCGGAAAACCCGGTCAGGTTTAGCAAACCTGTGCAATTGGCCACTATGCGACGCTTCCATATTTCAACCATTGCTATGGTTTTGTGAAAACCTATTATATCAGTTTGAAGTTTAAATCAGAAATCTTTTTTTTATTCATTATTCATAAATAAAAACAATTTCCTGGTTAAATATGATGAATTTCTGTGTTAAAATATTTATTGAATTTTAAGGCGAAATCAGTCAAACCCAATTCCATAAAAGTTAGGTAGTTAGATTTTCCCAATTTTATTAGTTAAGTTTTTAGTTTTTTTGGTTTCTAAATGAGTTAGACTATAAACTTAAACCAATTAAGATCTTTATGTTTAAACGAATCATCACTTTTACTAAGCCATACCGCAAAACGCTTTTTTTAATAGCTTTTTTGATCATGATCATGGCCGGCCTTAAGCAGGTAGAGCCCTTTGTTTCAAAGCAGATTACTGATATTTTAGTTGAATCTGGTTTTAATGAGTTTCGTTTAATTCTTATTTTTCTAGGAGCTCTTTTGCTGACTAAATTTGTGCAGACAGGCTTAAACCGTTTAACTTGGTATATGACTAATATTTTTGTCATCAAGTTTGAGATTTATTTAAAACAAATCGGCTTTGATCATCTAATGCGCTTATCATTAAGTTTTTATAATGAGCAGGCCACAGGCAAGGTCATGAGCAAGCTTGATAGGGGTGTAAACCGGATCATTAATATTGTTAATAATTCTGGTATGCACTTTATTCCTAGTGTAACCAGTGCTCTCATCTCTTTTGTGATTGTTTTGAATTATGAATGGCGGATTGCTATTTTGATCATTGTTGGTTTTATTCCATACATCATTATTAATCGCTGGAGATTTAAAAGAAACAATAAGTTAGAGAGAAGGGAATACAAACTTTATGATGAGCAATATAGCCATTTTTGGGAAGTGTTGAATGCCATGCCTCTAATTAAGGCTTTTCGGGCTGAAGGCTATGAACGTAAAAGGCTTAAAAGATTTTTTAGCAGTTATCTAGGAATTAGAAAAGAGATGGAGTCTAATACTAACAAAGCTGTAGTGGGTGATTTTTTCTTAGAATTAATGTTGTGGTCAATGTACGCCTATATTGTGTGGCTTACTTGGCAAGGGCAGCTCACAGTTGGAACGCTAGTAATGTTGGTAGGCCTAATTGCGCTCATGAGAGAACCATTGTGGCAGCTAAACTGGATTTTCTGGGAAATTAAAAGAGCCCAAATTGGAGCAAGGGACTTTTTTAGACTATTGGATATTGATCAGCAGATTCCTGATCCAAAAAGGCCGATTAAGTTAAAAAAAGTAAAAGGTGAGTTTGAATTTAAAAATATTACCTTTGTTTATCAGCATGATGACCAGCTCTCTTTAACTAAAAAGAAGACTTCACAAGAGACACAATCTCTAAATCAAAACTTAAAAGTATTACAAGATGTTTCTTTTACTATTGAAGCTAAAAAGATGACAGCATTTGTTGGTCCTTCAGGATCGGGTAAGACTACAATTGCCAGTTTATTAATGAGATTTTTTGATCCTGACGAGGGTTCAATTTTACTTGATGGCGTAGATTTAAGAAAACTGTCAAAGCAGGAACTTCGTTCTTATATCGGTTTAGTTAGTCAGGATAGCCACATGTTTGCTTCTACAATTGCTGAGAATTTGCGCTATGCCAAACCCTATGCTACTTATAAAGAAATGATGGCTGCTTGCAAAATTGCCTACGCAGATGAGTTTATTTCGCAATTACCCGAGGGCTTAAATACTCAAATAGGTGAGCGAGGAGTTAAGCTTTCAGGTGGGCAAAAACAACGGTTATCTATTGCTCGTACAGTTTTGGCAGATCCTAAGATTATTATTTTAGATGAAGCCACTAGCTCTTTAGATTCACAATCTGAACTTTATATTCAAAGAGCATTAAAAAAATTGCTAGCCAACAAAACTTCCATTGTCGTTGCCCACCGGCTTTCAACAATTCAGCAAGCTGATAAGATTATTGTTCTTAAAAATAGAGGAGTTATAGAACAAGGAACTCATCAACAGTTGCTCAAGAAGAAAGGTTTGTATTCTGGATTATTTGATATTCAGGCTGGACAGACTAAACTTTTAGAGGAATGGGAATTAGTTCATTAAATTGTTAGACATTTATTTTTTTAATTGTTAAAATTAACCAATTACATTAATTAAAAATATGATATACTGCGTAAACTATGGCAAAAACAAAAAAAACAAGCTCAAAACCCAGTAAAATAACTCAAAAGAAAGCACCTTCTAGTAAATCTAAATCAAAGGCTTCTGTGAAAAAAACCCAGAAAATTAAAGCTAAAAGTTCTGCTAAAAAGCAAACTAAAAACACCAAAGGAAGCTCTGATGAAAAAAGGAAAGCTAATCTATCTAGAGTCAATTTAGCTGAGAAAGTTAGAAGATTGGAGCCGATCAATCCTGTATTTAATACTCAGACTAAGATTATTTTGGGAATAGTGATTATTATTGGTTTGGCCTACATATTTAGGGGGCAGTTTATTGCTGCGATGGTGAATGGTCAACCTATTAGCCGTTTTAAAGTTTTAAGAACATCTGAAGAGATGCAGGGTTCCCAGGTTTTAGATAATCTAATCTTAGAAGCTCTTATTGAGCAAAAGGCCAGAGCAGAAGGAATTCAAATAACTGATGAGGTTGTGGATAGTCGTATTGAAGAAATTAGGCAAAGTTTAACTGAGCAAGGTCAAGATTTTGACCAATTATTAGAGTTACAGGGAATAAGTATGCAGAAGTTAAGAAGCGATATAAAGGTTGATGAAATGATAAATTTAATGGTCGGGCTCGATATAGATATCAGTGAGGAAGAGATTGAGCAATATCTTGAAAGCAATCGAGATTTTTTACCTGAGGAGGCTAGTGAAGAAGAATTACAGCAGATGGCTAGTCAACAACTAGAGCAGCAGCAAATGTCTCAAAAATATCAGGAATGGCTGACCAACCTTAGGGAGGAAGCCAATATTCAATACTTTGTTGGTTATGGCCAACAAAATGTAAACTTAAATCTTTAATGCCTGCTGATAGATTATTAAAAGAGTATTTAGCTAATTTTCCTCAAAAAAGTTTTGGAAAAGATGCTTTTCTGGTTCCAATTGACCAAAAGTTGAATCATTTGTTTTATTTAAAAACTGGTTATGTAAATCAATACTCGGTTTCTGGCAGTGGGCAAGAGTTTATTCACAATATTTACAAACCTGGATCAATTTTTCCCTTACATTTAGCCTTAAATCAACTCAAAACTCCGTTCTTTTTTCAAGCCTTAAGCAAAGTTGAGGCATCTGTAATTCCTGTAGATGAAATAACAGATTTTTTACAAAAAAATCCTAATATGTTATTGGCTTTAACAAAACGTCTTGCTTCGGGCTTAAATCAGTTAATTTATCGCTTTGAATCATTAGCCGTTGGTGTTGCTCAGCAAAAAATAGCAGCTGCTTTATATTTATTGGCAAAAAGATTTGGTTCTTCTGCAAAGGGGAATTTAGAAAAGTCTAGCCTAAAATCGCTTCAGAAAGCACCATTAATCATTAATGCTTTTCCTATCACTCATCAATTTTTAGCAAATATGACTTCTCTTACCAGGGAAACAGTGAGCGCAGAAATGATTAAATTTAAAGAGTTAAAAATAATAGATTATCAGAGCAAAGTTATTACTATTTTATCTCCTGAGAAGTTAAAAGAGCTTTCTTCCTTACCTTTTAATTATTGAACTTTTAATAAGCAAATTTACTTTCCCTTTACATCAGGACTAAGTTCAAGTTTTTTAAAATAACCTTCTCTTAAAAGAATAGCTATTACTGCATAGACAGCAATATCTAGCCAAGTTTCATTGACTGATTCATTTTTTGGCTGTTGTTCTTTTGAGATTAGATTTTGCAGTCTTTTAACCTTGTCATTGATTCTAAATAAAATTCCTAATTCGCCTGTATCTAGAATGTTGTTTTTCCCGTAATCTTTATGTTTGTTAATAAAAACTGTGAGCATGTCTGACAAAATTTGCTCAAAAGCCTTGTCAAGATACTGAGGAGGTTTTACGTTGGTTTTTTGGGACATGTAACTAAAAACTTACTTTGTATTTATATATAGATTTATTATTATAATCTAAAAAAAACGCCTGCCGACAGCAGACGTTTTACAATTTTTTTAAAAAATTGAAGTTTACTTAACTATTTTTTGCTTGATTTTAATGATAAAAGCACCTGCTCCTGAGGCAATTGTGCTCATGGTAGCAACTATCATTTTACTGTCAAGAGCAGTGTCAACTGGTTCGTGAACTTTTTCTTCGACGTGATCAACATAAACAATTTTTTGTTCTTGCTCCTGCTTGATGTCAATTTTGCAACGAGTTGTGGTTTGGCCATAAGGACCAACAATCGTCTCGGTTTCACACTCCGCTTGAGCTTCTTGTAACTGAGATTGTTCTCCAGCTGCGAAAATAGGGCCAACTGCAATTGTTGAGCAGATTAAAAAACTTGTTAAAGAAATTATTAAATTTTTCTTCATATATTTTGATATATTTTGATTAGTTTCTATATTTTATTATAAGATATGATAATGTCAAGAAACAGCCAATAATAAGTATTTTTAAAGGATAATTATGCATGAAAAGAAAAACTCAGTAATTTTTAGGAGTTTTTTTAGAAAGCAATTTTTTATTGAGTAATGAGTCTCAAACTCATGACCAATCCTGCAGAATATCTATCTGATAGTTTTTGGTCAGAACCAAACCAGGGATCGTGAATTGTATATTCTCCATTTTCTCCAGATATAATAACTACAAAGTGCATTCCTGAAATGGTGGCCATTCTCATTTGGGCTATGACATAGCGTCCATTTTTAAGCTCATGATCTATGGTCTGTACATTGTAAGGAACATCCTTATAAGAATACCCAGAGGGTGGTGATGGGGCAGTCATGTAGGCGCTGTTACTAAAGAAATTATTGGGATTGGCCGCATATACTGAAGGAGTAATATCATGTCCAATTTTTTTAAAAACCATGGCCATACTACTAATATAACAACCGACTTCTCCAACCGTATCTTTAGAATTTCCTATATATTGATTACACCAGCGGGGATCTCTTTGAGAATAAAAGTTACCATCACTTCCTCCACCGGGGGAGCCTGAAAGACAGCTGCTGCCAGATGTGCTTGAAAAGTTTCTTAAAGCAGCTAACTGGCTGTTTGCTTCTGCCAATAGTTGCTGATATCTTCTTTCATCGTTTTTAGTATCTGTTAAAAGCTTTTGTTTACTGCTTTTATTGCGTTCAAGTTCGAGTCGTTGGGCTTGTAGTTGTTCTCTTTTATTTTCTAGTAGCTCTTGCTTAATTTCTTTCAAGCTTTTTTGCTCATCGTAAAGCAGTCTTTGGTTTTCGGCCTCCTGCATAGCTCTTGCTATTTGCCTTTCCGCTTGTTGCAGGTATTTATATTGAGTTACAAAATCAGAAAAAGTATTGGTAGTAAAAAGAGAAATAATCGAGCTAACTCGATTTTGCTTATAAGAGGCTTGAACTCTAACAATGAGAATGTCAGTTAGGCGGTCTAAGGATAAGCTTAAACCATCAATCCGTTCATTAAGATTAGCTAGTTCTTTCTCTAATAAAGAGATTTCTGTTTGAGTTTGGGCAATTTGGAATTGTTGCAGTTGAATTTGGTTATTGGTGATATCAATTGCATTAGCTAAAGTTTGGGCTTGGTCTTGTGCATCTCTAATTTTGATCTCTAACTCTTCAATTTTTTCTTCTATGCATTCTGAATACATTTCTTCTTCAAGCTTTTCGTGATCACATTCTTGATGAAGGTCAGCTTGAGCTTGAATTGATTGATGTGGAGAAACGTAGGGATTTAAGCTCAGTGTTAAAAAAAATACACCTGAGATTAGAACCACAAACTGTGAGAAAAAATTTCTTTTCAACATACAGATTATTATAAAGAATATCTCTTGATCTTTATTTTTCGATTAATCTTTTAGCAGCTAAAACACTGGCAAATCCCCCAAAAAATAAGGCAAGACTAGTTCCCAAAGCCACTTGTATGAGGAAAAATTCCCAGGGAATAGGGAATAAGATAATTTGTCCGACTAAAGTTTTCAGCCAGGGGGTTATGTATAGTAGACCAGCATAAATTAAAATCCAACCAAAAATTGAACCTAAAAATCCATATAAAAAGCCTTCAATTATATAGGGCTTTAGGATAAAGCTAGAATTAGCGCCAATAAAACGTAAAATATTAATTTTTTTCTTTTGATGACTGATTTTGAAGCTAATAGTGCTCATGATAATTAACAAAGACAGAGTAAAAAAGATAATTGTAAGGGCTAGACCCATAACCCTGAGTGACTGAACCCATTGTGTGAGCTGCTCAACTACATCTTGCTGAATAATAATATCATCGATTTGAGAAAACTGCTTCAATTCTTGATGAATAAGTGAAAGATTTTCAGGACTGGTTGCAGAAATTTCAATGCTTGCCGGTAGGATGTCCGCGGTTACCAGCTCTAAAAGTAAAGGGTTGTCTTGTTTTTCTTGATAATATCTAAAAGCTTCCTCTTTAGACACAATTTTAACTGAATCAACGTAGGTTAGTTGACTGACTGCAGCTTCTACTTTTTTGATATCTTCTGTTTCTGTTTTAATGTCAAAAAAGGCGATAATTTTGGGTTGAGTTTCAAAAAATCTTAGTACTTGCTGAGAACCAACTAAAAATAGTGAAAATCCATAGGCTACAAAAAAAGTGATGGTAATCATCACAATCGTAGCCAGACTTTTATAAGGGGCTCTGCGTAAATTGATTAGGGTTGTTTTTAAAGACTTCATAGGCAGATTGTAACGGATTGAGTAAAATTAGTTTGATTGATCATCTTTGAGCTTTTTTTTTAACAATTTTTGGGTTAAGGCATTAGCCTGTTGTTTGCTTTGCGTAAGTTGTTTTTTAAATTTTTGGAAAATTTTTTGATTATTGTTTTTGCCTGTTTTTGTTCGCTCTTCTGGTGTTTTGCCTTCTTTTATTGACTGCTTTTCTTTGTTATCTTGCTTTTTTTGATCTTTAGCTTTTTTGGTTTCGTTGCTATTATTTAATTTTTTTTGAATAACTGGGGGTTGGTCTGCCTCTTTTTTACTTTTGGCTTCAGGTTGAGTTAAGTCTATTCTCTTTGACTGGGTTTCTTTAATGATGATTGGATCATGTGTTGCAATTATTAGAGTAGTTCCCAGCTGATTAATTTTTTTTAGTAGATCTAAAATATGTTTACTGGTTCGATCATCTAAGTTGCCTGTAGGTTCGTCAGCAAAGATTACATTGGGCCCTGTGGCTAATGCTCTGGCGATGCTGATTCTTTGAGCTTCTCCTCCAGATAATTGTTTAGGGAACATTAAAGCCTTATCAGTCAATTCCACTAAAGTTAGCAAATCAGTGATTCTTTCTTCAATATCTAATAAATTCTCTTTTTGAATTAAGAGTGGTAGGGCAATATTTTCCCAGACGTTTAATTCTTCAATTAGTTTATAGTCTTGAAAAACAGCCCCAATTTTTCTTCTGTGAAGTGGTAGCTGATTGGACTTTATTTTGGATAATGGGAGGTCGTCGAAAAAAATTTCTCCAGCTATTGGTTGATACTCTTTGATTAGTAAATTTAAAACAGTAGTTTTGCCACTCCCAGAAGGACCTGTAATTAAAACTAATTCACCATCTTCAACAGTAAAAGACAAGTCTTTAAGGGCAACAGTCCCATCTGCAAAGCGCTGGGTGACATTCTGGAATTTAATCATAAATCATGAACTTAATTTAACTCTATTTAATCACGATTCAAGGGAAATCTGCAACCGAAATTCAATCAAAGCGACTGAATGAAAGTGACTATAACTCTTCTTCCAGAGGTGCTTGGGCCTCTACTTCAATAACTTCAACTTTACCCACATCCATAAGCCAGCCAGCCACTTGTCCCTTATAGGTTTCTCCCCAAACTTTAACTTCCATTCCTACCAATCTATCTAAATCTGTGACTGTAGAAGTAAGATAAACTGTTTGGCTGGGTCCGCCAATTCTTAAAAGCTTATGAGATCCTTCACCGTTAATACCCCCTGCTTCTAAATATCCTTGAGCATCATCTGGAAAAAGTTCTGAATCATGCATACCAAAAACATCTCCTTTTTGGATAGTGTCTCCTGCAATTTGTTGGATCGGCTCTTTATCTGCAGTTGTTTGATGCTGTAGTCGATGAGCTCCAAAACCAGTTAATGTTCCGGCTATTAAAGCTAGAACACTAATAACAATAAACTTTTTTTTTGTCGCTTTTTTCATATTTGATTCTTTGTTATTAAAAGCAAGTGGTTTGACCGCGGATGATTGCTCAGAATCTTGATTTTGACTGATTTCTTGATTTTCGTCAACAGTAGCTGTAGTCGTGTTATTAACTACCTGGGGCTCAGGTTTAGCAGCTTCTGGATTAGAATTATTGAGAGTATCACTGTTGGTGGAATTTGATTTTAAATTAATTTTTTGCATAAATTTTATCTTACACTATCTAGATTGACTTCAAAATACCCTAAATAATTTACTAGGTTTTTAGCTTGATGGCTGACTCGATGAATTTATCCAAATCTCCGTCAAGAACCGACTGGGCGTCGTTGGTTTCTACTTTAGTACGAGTGTCTTTAACTAATTGATAAGGGTGTAAAACATAGTTTCTTATTTGAGTGCCCCAACTAGCATGTTGATGCTGTCCCTTTTCTTGTTCTAGATTTTGCTCGATATTCTTTTCTTGAATAGCTGCTAATTTACTTTTCAGAATTTTTAGAGCTGTTTTTTTGTTTTCTGCTTGGCTACGTGCTTGCCTGCTTTTAACTGTTATTTTAGTTGGTTTATGAGTCAATTCAACTGCACTGCTGGTTTTATTGACCGATTGGCCTCCAGGACCACCTGATTTAGTGAAATGCCAGCTTAAATCTTCTTCTTTAAGTTTTACCTCAACATCCTGGTCAATTATCGGTGTGACCTCGACTAGAGCAAAAGAGGTTTGGCGTAAATTATCTGCATTGAATGGGCTTAGTCTGACTAATCTGTGGGTGCCTTGTTCGTTTTTTAAATAGCCGTATGCATAAGGAGCCTTAACTTCAAAACTGATTTCTTTAATTCCTGCCTCCTCACCTTTAATTTCTGAGATAAGTTTAAACTTCCAATTCTTTCTCTCAAAATAGCGAATGTACATTCTTGAGAGCATCTCGGCCCAGTCCATAGCTTCGGTTCCACCTTGTCCGGGATGAATTGATACAATGGCACTTTTTTTGTCAAAGCGACTGTTTAGAAACTGAGATATTTTAAGTTGACTGATCAACTTTGCTAACTCATCAGCCAACTGTTGCTCCTCTTTTTCAAACTGGTTAGCTGATTTTTCATTTTGGGCTTCGTTAATTAAAGATTGTGAGGCTTTAAGATCTTGAGTCAATTGGTCTAGCTGCTTTACTTTTTCCAGTTGGCCAGATAGCAGACTAATTTCTTGCATAGTATCTTGGGCATTAGCTTGATCCCAAAAATTAGGCTGCATGGTTTGAGCCTGTAGGCCAGCTATATTATTTTGCAAAGCTTGCTGATCAAGCTCTTGCAATAAAGTTTCTGCTTCTGTGATAATTTTGTTTATTTTCCGGATCTCTGCCATGAGAATATTATATACCACCATTCATCGAGAAAATTAGGTCTTGATTGAGTATTTTTTGCTGATGATCTTCAAATATATTGAGTTGATAGCTTGTATCGGGTAGTCCGGGCTGTTTTAAAAGAGTCCAAGTTTTTTCTTCAAGCAATGGTTGTTGCGGCTTAAAACTCAAAACACATTTTTTATGAGACCGTTCGGCAACGGTGACCAAAAACCCCAGTTGCGTGACTGATCCTTCCCAGATGCTAACAGTTCTGCTTTCTTCTAAATCAATTGGCTGCTCGTCACAGCTGACTTTAATGGAATTTTCAAGTATTGGCAGATTGGTTAACAGTCTTTGGTAATTAACATAGCCTAGATGCGTGGCTTGCATTAAATCAGGGTTATTTTGAATCAGTGCGACTTCTTTTTCAGTTAGGGGAGAGTTGTGGTTGCTAAATTCTAATGCAAAAGAAACTAAATTTTGGTTGATGGCGAGCGTGATGTTGCGTTCAACTCCCTGATTGGCCTTATTAATACCTACATTTGATTCTACTAAATAAAAAAAGTAATCAGTGTTTGGATTGATTGTTCCGGTCAAATTTGCTTTAACAAAGAGCGACTGAATATCTAAATTTTTGCTATACAACAAAATGTTTTTATTGCGAGTAGTTTGACTTAACATGGTCATGAGCTGTATAAGTTGGGTTTGGTCAATTTGAGCTAACTGTAGTTTGAGTGCTGTATAAAGTTGCCCCAAAAAGTGTTTTTTTTGTTTGTCTCCTGCAAAAAACTCAATTCGTTGCTGCCTGGCTAAGTTATTTAAATTTTCTGGAGTGACTGTTTGTGGACTACTCTCCAGGTTAGGTAAATATATTGGTCCAGTAATAGACAATAAGTTTTTAACGAAATCAAGATTTAAGGCTATTAGTAAATCTGTTTCAGGTAGAATAGTTTGGTCTAGTAAAGAGATAATATCTTGAGCTGCTTGGCTAAAGTCAGCTTGCCAGTTGGCATCAGTTAAAGCCAACCCTCGGCCTTCGCTTAAATATTGATATACTCCAGGAGGGGCTGGAGATGTTTCGGTAATTTGATTTGACAAATCATAAATATCATAAAAAATTGGATCAGTCATTTTTCCATCCTGTAAAGAAAAAGCAGCAATGGAACCCATAAATCCTCCTGAAGCTCTGATTTCGTCATTGTTTTGTAATAACAGCACAACATTATGCTCACCTTTTTGGTAGTGGGTTAATATTCTTTTCAAGATAGGAAGGTTGTGATTGAGTTGTTCTAACTTCTGTTGGCTGTGATCATCTAAGAAAATATTAAGTAACCAACTTTTTTGTAAATGAAAAAAGAAACTATCATATGCTTGTGACAAAGTATTAATTTCAGCAATTAGGTCTTGAGAGATAAGTTGATCAGTGCTTTGGTCAGCATCGGTGGGGTCAGCAAATGCACTGAGCGAAGCAAAAGTTTCTTGGAAGGTTTTCTCAAGATTCGGCAGAAGTTGAATGACCTCTAGGCCATGATTAACAGCTTCTAAAGAATGCAGGCGGTATAAAGTAACAAACCTAAAAGGTTTTAATAGTTTGTTAGACCATTGAGCATACCTAGCAGCTGAGTCAAACTGCATTTGTTGCAGAGATTTAAGGCTAAAAACAGCAATAATTGCAGCCAAACCTAAAATAAAAAAAAGTACGGCAGTAATTTTGCTTAAGAGGGACAGCCCCTTTTTTATTTTTTGAGCTAATATCATGTCCATGCCTCTATTATAATAAACTCATTAAGAACACAGTCTATCAGCTTATAAACTAAATATTTCATCAGTGTCACAAGATTATTCTCAAAAGAAACACAATTTACTAATTGTTCACGGATGGGCCATTGATCCTCTTATGAAAAAGCGCTGGCAGCCTTTAATGAAATTAATTCAGGACAAAGGTTATCAAGTAAAATACTTACAGATTCCTGGATTTGAAGAAGATTTAGAATCAAGTTGGGACTTAGATGATTATGCTGATTGGTTAAAGGATAAGCTAGCTAGAACCAAAAACTGTGTTTTAATTGGTCATTCTTTTGGAGGCCAGATTTCATGCAGAGCCGCAGCTTCTCAACCCAAGAATTTAAAAGCTATGGTATTGATTGGTCCAGCTGGGGTAATTGACCGAGGCTGGCAAAAACAGTTAAAAAGATATATTTTTGGCTCTCTGGCCAATTTTGGAAAACCATTGCCCATAGGTAAATTTAAGAATTTCTGTCAAAAAACTTTATACAAATTGGCTAGAGAAAAAGATTATTTCCAAGCACCAATAGTTTTAAAGAAAACTATGGCCATTATTTTAAAGGAGGAAGTCATTAAGGATTTGCCAAAAATTTCAGTTCCTGTATTAATTTTTTGGGGCAAAAAAGATCACTATACTCCGCACAAACACGCCTCGATATTTAGACAAGGAATAAAGGATTGTAGATTAATTTCTATTCCTAGGGCGGGTCATTGTCCTCAATATACTCACACAGATTTTTTAGTTGATAATATTATAGATTTTTTGAAATATGTGGATTAATTTATTTTTTTTAATCTTATTGATTTTTGTTTTAGTTAGAAGTCTACTTTGGTTAACTAGATTGCAGCAAAAAGAGTATCGTTGGGATCGTTTATGGCATTATCTAAAAACAGAGGATGGTAGGAAGGATTTACTGAAAATTTTTCCCTCCTCAAAAGACTTTTTACGCACTGGTCTGGTCAGGCCTAAAATTACAGCCCGGATGTTAGTGGTGGTGTTATTATATGTTGCTTTGTTATCTTGGCTAGTTTTTACTTTTTTTGAACTGGAAGGATGGTTTGTTCTTTTTGTTTATTTAACAATTTTGTTTTTTATTCCGCTGATAATCTTGATTGTTAGTATTCCCACTGCAGTTATCTTTGAATGGCAAGTTTGGCTGAAAATGAAAAAAGCCCAAAAACAAATAATAACCCATAAGCCAAAGATAATTGGCATCACTGGCAGTTATGGCAAAACCAGTACAAAAATTATCTTAAAGCATGTTTTGAGTCAAAAATATTCAGTTTACGCTACACAGCGTTCTTTCAACACTCGCTATAGTTTAGCTAGAGATATTGTCTATCGCTATCAAGGTCAGGAGATAGTTATTATTGAATATGCTGCCTATAAGCCTGGAGAGATAAAATGGTTAGCTCAAAGAATTCAGCCTCATTGGGCAGTTATAACTGGTTTAGTGGAACAGCACCTAGCAATATTTGGTTCTGTAAAAAATATAATTAAAGCCAAAGCAGAGTTAATAGAGTCTTTAAAGCCTGATGGGTTGGTGTTTGTAAATGCCAAGGATCCAAGATCAAACATGATTGTGGAATATGCTCGTCAAAAGATTTTTTTATCAGATAAGCAAATAATCCCTTATGGCGGAGTTCAGTCTCAAATTGAACTATCTCAGCAACAATTAACTAATGATGGTCATTTAAGTTTTGTTCTCAACGACACAAAAGTGGTAACGAAATTAGTCGGGTACAGATATTCAACTATTATTCAAGCGGGGATAGCTGTGGCAAGGGAACTGGGATTAACCTGGCAGCAGATCATTGAGGGTTTACAGACTTTTGAGCCACCTTTATTTTTTGTGCAGTTATTTCAGCATAATCAAAAATTTTGGTTGTTAGATGATGGAAGAACCACCAACCCAATGGCTTTTTTTGATGTTATTGATTTAGCTCAAGAAATAATTGATAAGAAAAAAATTAAAGGTAGGAAGATTCTAATTACTAGCGGTATTATTGATTTAGGTGAAGAGACTAACAAAATCCACCTTAAGTTGGCAAAAAAAGCTAAAGCAATTTTTACTGATGTTGTCTATACTGGCAATCCAGGGAAAAGGCAGTTTGTCAAGATCTTTGGTCATAAGGTAATTTCAGAAAAAAATGATATTGAACAGTTGCTGCTTTCATTGGGTTCACAAGATTTTGTAGCAGTTGAGGGATGGGTTCCATTGTGGTTGCAGCATCAACTAATTACTCAACAATAATATATGTCGATTTTTAATAGTTTGGGTTCAAACTATCGCCTAAGTGAAGTATTGCTTAGCTGCTGTCAACTTTTAGACAAAGGGAACAAGTCTTATCAGAAAATTATTAAACAACTAGAACAATTTTATCAAGGAAAAGCAACTTTTTTATTTAATGGTAGGGATGCAATTGAATATTGTCTAAAGGCTTATGGAGTTAAATCTGGTGATCAGGTTTTAACTCAGGCATTTAGTTGTTCATCAATAGAAGAATCAATACAGCGAGTTGGGGCTAAAGCTGTTTATTTTGATTTAGCGCCAGGCAAAGTTAAAACATCTTCAGCCCAAATAAAAGAAGCTTTCTTAAAGGCGACAAACCCCAAAGCAGTAATTTTACAACATACTTTGGGTTATTCTGATGAAGTTGATGAAATTACTAAATTGTGTCGTCAAAATGATTTGATTTTGATTGCAGATTTGGCTCAGGCTGTTGGGGCAGTTGGTCTGGATGGCAGCTGTCTTGGATTGGAATCTGATGCAATAGTTCTGTCCTTTGGTCGTGATAAAATTTTAGATGCTGTTGTTGGAGGGGCTGTGATTTTTAGAGAAACTAAAAACAAACCTGAAGTTTACCCTCCAATTCCTAGCAACAAGAAGAATTTGCTGTTATTGCATCTCTACCCTTGCTTAACTTTTAAAATAAGACTTTTTTACAATTTGGGTGTGGGAAAAATTTTGCACTGGCTATGTCTTAAGGCGAATTTAATACAAACCTCGATAAAAAGTCCCCACTTTCATTATCAAGCTTATCCTAAAAAATTCTCTCGCTTATTACTGGATCGCTGGTGTCATCTTGATAAACAGTTAGAGCATCGTTGCCAAATTGCAACTATATATTTAAAAAATTTAAAAGAGGTGGATAAAATTAAATTATTGGTAAATCAGACTGAAGTTAAACAAGGCACCAATTTGCGCTTTCCATTATTGCTGGACTCAAAGAAATCTATTCAATCGCTGATTGTTTATTTAGCTGATCATGGTATTTATTTATCTGATCGCTGGTATCGCCAGCCGGTGGATAGCGGGAGTCTTGATTTTGAAAGTGATTATGTTTTGGGCTCTTGTCCAGAAGCTGAGTTATTATCAAAGAGAGTGATAAATTTACCCACTCATCAAAATTTAAACCCAGAACAGGCAGAGAGAATTTCAAAACTTATTATTAATTGGTCTAAACTGCAATCATAATGTATTCAAGCATTAAGTTAATTAAAGACAAAAAAACTTGGGAGCAGTTTGTTAAAAAGCATCCGGATGCTAATTTTTTACAATCTTATAATTGGGGGTTATTTCAAGAGAGGCTTAATAAAAACTTCTTTGCTTTAGGAATCTTTGTTAAAGATATACAGGTTGGAGCGGCCCTGGTGATCAAAGAAAATGCCAAAAGAGGGAACTATTTCACCATAGCTGGCGGACCTTTACTTGATTGGCAGTCCAGTCGTGCTTTGCAACTTTTTAAAAACCTGATTAATTATCTAGAAGAACTTGCCAAAAAGGAAAACTGCTGTTTTATTAGAGTTAGGCCTCAGGCGGTTGAGGGTGATGGTATTAAATCGATTTTTACTCAAGCTGGGCTAAAGTCAGCGCCAATGCATCTAACTGCTGACTTGACTTTGCGACTGGATTTGACTTTGAGCAATGAACAACTGCTTGGGCAAATGAGAAAAAACACTAGATACGAAATAAGAAAAGGTTTGAGGGAGGGTATAACAACTAAAATTATTTTAGATCCTGATTTCATGGACCAGTTTTATAACCATCAGCTTTATTTAGCCAAAAAACATAATTTTATCCCTTTTGGTTATGAGTTTTTGCTTTGTCAATTTGAAGCATTTGCTCAGGACAACCAGGTAGCTTTTGTTAACTCTTATCATCATAAAGAATTGCTAGCTTCAGCTTTTGTAATTTTTTATCAAAAAGAGGCTGTTTATCATTACGGAGTTTCAACTGAGAGAAATGAAAAAATGCCTGGATCTTATGTGGCTCAATGGGCAGTTATTCAAGAGGCAAAAAAGAGAGGCTGCAAGATTTATAATTTGTGGGGAGTATCTCCTAAAGATAAGCCTAATCATCGTTTTGCTGGCGTTTCTTTATTTAAGCGAGGATTTGGTGGAACTGAAATTCAACACTTGCCAGCCCATGATTTGGCTGTGTCTCCACTGTATGCTTTTACTAAAGTATTTGAGTTTATTCGCAAGAAAAATAGAGGATTATAAAAATATAAGAACTAGACTCTGCGAATATCGTAACTGGTAAGGTGTTCTAAAAAGATTGCTGGAGGATCTTCAAGTAAGAATTGTTGAAATTCTTGATAAATGGCTTGTCTTTCATTTTGATCTAAAGTTTGTCTACCTGTTTCCAACAAACTATCTATTCTTGTATTTTGATAGTTTGAAAAATTAGTTGCTTGTTCGGAATGCCAGAGAAAATACTGATCTGGATCAGTGGGAATTTCTTGTCCAATTAACAGCAGTTGAAAGTCTTGAAGATCAGGGAAATTAGTAACTTTGAGATTAATTGAAATTTTCATGTTTGGACAAAGATTTTTATCTTCAATGTCATCACTTGCTTGACACTCCTCGAGTGCTAGCTGCCCTAGCTCCTCCCATTCTTGCTTAATATCATTGGCTTTTTGAATATAAATTGAGGTTGTGGTTAAGGTTAGCTCTAGCGGTTGTTCTGGAGGGCTACTTAAAAGACGCTCAATTGCCCTTTCCATATCCTTGGCATATTCTTTAGCACCTTCCAAATATGCCCATGACCGAGGATCAATCGGACTAGTAGCTTTTATATCATTGCTTGGTTTTTGAGTTGCATAGGCCAATGCTTGCTTGACATTTCGAGATAGAAGCTGATCGTTGTGATTAAAAAAAATAGCTAAATATTGGTTAAAATTTATTTTTTCTTCAATAACCAGGTTTTTATCGGGCCAATTGATTAATTCTCCAAGATTTTTAACGTCCAGTAGTAAATCAACTTCTCCTTTTTTAAATCCAATTATGGCATCATCTTCTGTTAGGTAGAATCTATAAATAAGATAGTCTTCTGGTCCCTCCAAAGAAATTTGTCTTAACCTGTTGCTTTTTATTTGATAAGAGTCAATTTTATAAGGACCGATTCCAATGAGATTTGGTTTTTTAAAGAAGGTGAGGTGTCTTTCTAAAGTTTGTTTAAAAATGGGTTCAGTAACAATAGCAGGGAATGGGGCAAATGTGTCAGGTAATCTAAAAATGATGTCATTAGGAGTAGTTATTGTTTCGACATCTCTAAAATTATAGTTAATATCATCTGGAGTCAGCTCTTCGCCATCTTGCCACTTGATATCTTTTTTGATTGTGAAACGATAGGTCTTTCCATCATTTTCTGTAACCCAGCGTTCAGCCAATAATGGTTTTATTGAATGATTTTCTGGGTCTACAGTAGTTAACCCAACACTTAACTTATATTTAATTTCATCAGGGAGGGTTTGTAGATTATAATCACCAACCATTCCAATATATTTTCTAGGTTTGATGGATATTTTTTTTGCTAAGTAGGGCATGATTAGGGAGAAGATTAAGATAGCCCCAATAGCAGATAGCACAAAAGTTAGACCATGCTTTTTTATATAAGCGGTAATATACCAATAAAATTTTCGCATTTAGAAAATTAAGTTAGTTATTGAGATGAGAATAAACAAAACGATACCAATAATTGTAGCAATAAAAATAATCTTCTCTACTCCTTTGCGAGTGTGATAGGTTTCTCCACCTCCTCCACCTCCCCAGGTGGCTCCTAAGCCTCCGCTTTGCGACTGCATTAAAACAAGTATCACCAAAAGGAGTGAAACTATAATTTGAACTATAGCTAGGGATTGTCTCATACGTTATTTATTTTTTAATTATTAGATTTACTATTGGCCCGCTAGTTAGTTTGCCACAGCTTCCCCTCTGGTCTCTCTAATGACATTAACAGTCACTGTACCTGGATAGGTAAGCTTGTCTTGAATCTTATCTCTTATTTTACCAGCTAAAACATTTACGTCATCATCTTTTGACTGTTGAGGATTAAGTAATACTCTAACCTCTCGACCCGCTTTAACAGCATAGGCTTCTTCGACTTCAGAGTAACTAGTAGCAATTTGTTCTAATTCCTCTAATCTTTCAATATATTCATCAATATTTTCATATCTAGCTCCTGGCCTAGCTCCAGAAATTGCATCAGCAATATAAACCACCATTGCTTCAGGACTGGTGAAAGGAGTGTCTTCATGGTGTTGGGCAATACAGTCAATTACTTCTTGGGGCATATTGTATTTTTTGGCGATTTTTACCCCCATCTCGACATGGTTGCCGTCTGGTGTTTCTGCTATTTTCCCAACATCGTGCAATAGACAAGCTAGTTTAACAACATTAACGTCTACTCCAAGTTCATGGGCAAGTTTAATTCCAATTTTAGTTTCTTCTAGAGTGTGTTTAATCATATTTTGACCATAAGAAAATCTATATTTAAATCTACCCAAAGATTTAACTAACCCTGGAGGGAGGTTGTATACCCCTACCAGCTGACATAGTTCTTTTCCAGCTTCTACCATAGATTCTTCAATATCTTGTTTAACTTTTGCTACAGTTTTTTCAATTCTAGCTGGCTGAATTCGGCCATCTTTAATTAATTTTTCAAGAGAGATACGTGCAACTTCTCTTCTTACTGGATCAAAACATGATAGGCGTACTTCTGTTTCAGCATAATCTAAATCTAAATCCACACCGGTTTGTCGTTCAAAAGCATGGATATTCCTACCTGATTTACCAATAATTTTGCCCTTAACTTCTTCAGAGGGTAGGTTTATGATGGAAACGGTATATTCAGCGACATAATCAGTGGCGCCATGTCTCATGGTATCAATTAGAATTTCTTTTGCTACTTCTTTTGCTTCCAACTGCACCTCTTCCTTTTTTTGTCTAATTAATTGAGCCATTTCTTGGGTTAGTTTTTTTTCTAAACCCTCAATTAAAATTTTTTGTGCTTCCTGAGCAGTCATTCCTGAAATTTCCTCCAATCTTTTGAGCATTTTTTCTTTTGTTTCATTTAACCTCTTTTTTAATTGCTCAATTGCTTCTTTTTCCTTAGATAAGTTTTTTTCTTTTTGCTGAATTTCATCCAGTCTTCTGTCGATTTTATCTATCTTATTATCTAAAGTTCTTTGTCTCTGATTAAAGGTTTCTTCTTGTTTGCGAGCTTCTTGCTCAGCTTGAGCCTTAACTTGTAGCGCTTCATCTTTTGCTTCTACAATAATTTCTCTGGCTTGAGCTTGAGCTTCGCGCAAAATTGACGATACTTCTTGTTGAGTGGATTTTGAGACAGCCTCAATAGTTTTTTTGTCAACAAGTTTGGCTTGCTGTTTGTGTTGAGGTTTTTTCGCAACTTTTTTTTGCTGTTCAACTCTTTTAGAATCCTGGTGTTTTTTTTCTGACTTTTTTTGAGTAACTGGCTGAGAGTCCTCTCTTGCTTTGGTGAATAGGGAAGAGAGATTGTTAAAGAATGTCATAATTGAACCTTTGCTATCATTTAAGTAATTAACAACAAGCATTTTAGAGTGCTTGTTAAGCAGCTTGAATAAGTCTCAACCTGCTAAAGAGGACGTGGGGATTTTTGCGCGCTAAAGACTAAAAAGAAAAAAAATTACGACAAAACACGATCTAAATCAATAATTAGAACCGATTTATGATTTGTCTTTAGATTCATAAATAATTAGTTGATGTCTTATTTTTATCTAAATTAGTATTTTTAGTCTTAACCTAAATCAATCAAACTAGTTTATTGTTTGCCTTTAATCATTTAGCCACAAGTATGCTTTGTTATTATTCTCACGTCTCTTTAGGCTGTATTATATGCTTTTTGAAAGTTGCAGTCAACTTACTGGTCAATGGGTGACATTTTAAAAAGGATTCATTTATCAATGTTTTTTGTTATCAGACTTTATTCTATAACCAATAAATTTATTTTTTATTAGTATTGATTTTTTTTAAGATGTCACTTTCAATTTTGCTCAATAGTTTTTGGTTTTGAGCTAATTCATCTTTGGTTGACTCTCTTCCTTGAGCTATTACTTCATCTTCATATTTATAAAAACTCCCAGATCTTTCAACAACATCTAAATTAACTGCTAAATCTAACACGTCGCCGCTTCTAGAAATTCCATTTTCATCCATATCAAATTCTGCTTCTCTAAAAGGTGGAGCTACTTTATTTTTCTTAACTTTTACCCTATGCCTGCTACCTACTACCTCATCTCCTTCTTTAATAGTGCCAATACGCCTAATATCAACACGCTGTGAGGCATAAAATTTGATGGCGTTTCCACCAGATGTAGTTTCAGGATTGCCAAACAGCACGCCGATTTTCATTCGAATTTGGTTGGTAAAAATCACCAAGGTACCTGTTCTGTTGATGGCAGCTGCTAATTTTCTCATTGCTTGGGACATTAATCTGGCTTGAACGCCAACTTGAGCATCTCCCATTTCGCCTTCAATTTCTGATTTTGGCACTAGGGCTGCTATTGAATCAATGACAACAATGTCAATGCCTCCAGAGCGAATAAGTCGTTCTGCAATTTCTAAAGCTTGTTCGCCAAAATCGGGCTGGGAGATAAGCATGTCATCCAAATTGACTCCTATTTTTTCAGCTCGAACAGGATCGAGGGCATGTTCTACGTCAATAAAAGCAGCTACTCCATTTTGTTTTTGAACCTCAGCTATAGCATGTAAGCAAAGGGTTGTTTTACCTGAAGCTTCAGGTCCATATATCTCAACAATTCTACCCTTTGGATAGCCTCCAACACCTAGCGCTAAATCAAGAGATATTGAACCAGAGGGAACAGAGGGAATTTTTTGCACATTTCTAAGAGAGTCTCCCATTTTCATAATTGAGCCTTTCCCATATTCTTTTTCAATTTGCTGCATAGCTATGTCGACCACTTTATTTTTCTCAGAGTTATCATTTGATTGTTTTTGACTATTTGTTTTTTTTGAGCTTTTTTTTGCCATGTTTTCCTTTAATCGTGAATTATATTTAGTTAATAATTTTTGGTTTTTGTTCACTACTTACTATACTTAAGGTTTATTAAGAAATGAATAGTGAATTTAGGTTTGATACAGTTTACAATATAATAGCAGTATACTTAAATGGAACTTAAAATTAATAACTGATTTTGGAAACAAGAGTTAAATTTAAAACGGGCTGTGGCTCAGATGGCTAGAGCACACGCATGGGGTGCGTGGGGTCGCTGGTTCAAGTCCAGTCAGCCCGACATTTTTAAAAAAAACAGGAACTAATGCCTGTTTTTTTAAAACTTTAGCGAAAAAGTTTATTTTATTAAATAAAATTGTAATCTATTTCACAGTTTTTTAATTTTAGAAAATTCATACTGTAAGTATAGATTTTTATTAAAATATCGTACAATAAAGTTATGTTAAAAACAGGAGACAAAATTCCAACCACAATCAAAGTATATAACGAAAAAAAAACGATTGGTTACTTTGAAAAAATATTTAAATAAGCCATTGGTTTTGTATTTCTATCCTAAGGATAATACTTTTGGTTGTACTGCTGAAGCAAAAAATTTTAGAAAACTTAAAAGAGATTTTAATGACTTTGGCATTCAGATTATTGGTATCAGCAAAGATTCTGTTGAAAGTCATTTAGAGTTTAAACGTAAACATGAGCTGAATTTTGAACTCCTCTCAGATCCGAAACACAAACTTCAAGAGGCTTTTGGAGTTTGGCAGGAGAAAAGAATGCTTGGACGCAGCTATATGAGTACAGTTAGGTCAACTTTTTTAATTGATAAGGAGGGGGAAATTGTTAAACACTGGGTTAGAATACAACCAAAAGATCATCCAAAAATTGTGCTCAGATTTGTTAAGGATAACCCGCTAAAGAAAAAATAAAATATAATAAATTATAAGCTCGTTAACGAAGTTTATTCTGATTAAAAACTCCGCCAGCTTGTTTTGTTGAGCAGGGGGAATAAATCAGAATGGGGGTTCTAGGGGGATTCCCCCTAGTGGAGCTTAAGGGTTTAATACTCCCTTAAGCGACAGGGGAGCAGGCTTTGTTCTTGCAAAGCAAGACAAAACGCTGAGGGGTTTCACCCCTCAGAAATGAGCTCATATTTATTACTAGTACTAATTTGCGAATTTATTCTTCTAAATCTAAGGGAATTTTTTCTTGAATCCAAGCTGAAGTTTTTTCATACAAAGTGGGCTCAGGCTTTTTGTTGAGCAATACTTCAGATAAAATCGATTTTACAACTTCTTTGTCTATTTTCCCTAACATAAGCGCAATTCTCCCGGGAAATCTTAAAGCTTCAATGTTTACTAAGTTTTGATCATATTTTTTATCAAACCAAAAGCGCCCTAGTTCTTCCCAGTAATACAAATTATTCTCGATCCTGATGCCATAAGTAGTAATTTTGTATATCACATCTTGAGGAGGGATGACCGATAAAACATAAACCAAAAAAACGACTGAAATTACAACTGTGGTGGCCATCAATTGGCCGGAAAATACGAAAATCATAGAAACAAGCAGGGCAATAACTGTTACAGTACTAAAATATTTCTTATTGTGTTTTTTAAAAGGTCTGCTGGGGGCTGTCCACTTAAGCACGTCTTCCTCTGGTAAAGGGCGGTACATGCCAGGGGCGATTTGAGATTCTTCCAGTTTAGTATTGGGAAATTTTTGGTCTTTGTCTGATTTTTGCCCAGCTTGCCCTTGGTTTACTTGTTCGTCAGCCGTTGCTTGCTGAAGAGATTGATTAGCTTGAGGTGAATCAGATGCTTGAGATTGGGCATTTAGCATACTTTTACTATATAACAAAAAAAGGTTTCAAGCCAACAGGTTATCTGATAAAATTAGCTGATTGATGACTCTAGTTAGTTTTGCATTTAGTAAAGTACAGGAGGTGTCGCATAGTGGTCAATTGCACTGGTCTTGAAAACCAGAGCCTCATGGCTTCGTGGGTTCGAATCCCACCACCTCCGCATTACTTAAAATATATTGATTTATCAATATATTTTAAGTAATATGGCATAACAGTGGGATGAGAAGTCAAGCAAGTGAGTGAACAAATCATGAATATAAATAGTTCACGAACCTGCTTATACTGGGAGCTGTGCGAGAGCATAGCGAGCAGTAAATCCCACCACAAAAAACATGATTTTATGTGGGATGAGAAGTCAAGCAAGTTTGAGCGATAGTGAAAACCTGCTTATACTGTTTCAAGCTAATACAGCTACATAAACCTAAACTGCATTCAGCAAATTAACTCGCTATCCATCAAACTATTTCTGCTACAATTAATTTAATTAACAATTTAATCTAGGAATTTATAATGAAAAATTTTTATTTTTCAAAACGCGAAGCTATCAGTTTTGGTTGGAAGAAGATGAGAGAGAATATGGGTTTTTTAGGTTTAGTGCTGCTATTCACTTTTTTAGTAAGTTCAGGCTCTACTTTTTTTGAAAGATA
>Ga0334888_1001972_pt1 | contig 24058 bp, 25 predicted proteins | sample GraSluR1_MG_FD_207227 | JGI IMG/M metagenome (GOLD analysis project Ga0334888, IMG submission 207227) | Sludge microbial communities from methane-producing bioreactor in Wageningen University, Netherlands - Granular Sludge_3_08-R1 | ecosystem: Engineered > Bioreactor > Anaerobic > Unclassified ...
TCGCGGCTACATAGAATAACAGTGCGCGTCCAATGGCGCATCGACGAAGCGCCCTCCTCCTCCCCCTGGAGGAGGAGGCGCGTTTTCCGTATTTGTCCGCAGAATCGATGAGGTGAGGCGATTGAGCTTTCTGATCAAGTTTATCAATTTTACCGACGCACTGAATGACTGGGTGGGCAAAATCTTCGGTTTTCTTGTCTACCCGACGATGCTCGTACTCGTGTACGAGGTGGTCATGAGATACGGGTTCAATCGGCCGACCGCATGGGCTCATGAGACCTCGTGCATGCTGTACGGGGCTCATTTCATCCTTGGAGGCGCCTATGCTCTGCGATGGGGGGCGTTCGTCAACGTGGAGGCGTTCTACGGACGCTTCTCTCCCCGCACTCGAGCGATAATCGACCTGTTCACGTGGACCTTTTTCTATGCATTCGTAGGGGTGCTCTTGTGGCTGAGCGTTCCGTGGGCGTGGGAAAGCCTGCGCATGCTGGAATACTCGATGAGTCCTTGGGGTCCCTATGTCTGGCAGCTTAAGCTGACCATACCGGCGGCGGCATTTCTCGTGCTGCTCCAGGGAATGACGAAGACCATCAAGGATTTCCATCTCGCCCTGACCGGCCGCGAGCTTGTAACCGGCTCCGAAGCTCCAGCTGAAAACTGAGGTGATATTATGGACATAGGGCTTATTTCCGTACTTTTATTCGGCAGCATGTTCCTTCTTCTGCTGCTCGGGCTTCCCGTGGCCTTCGTTCTCGGAGGGCTGGCTTCGGTCTTCGCCGCCGTATTCTGGGGACCTGAATCGCTTTTCATCATCGTGGCGAGAACCTATTCCATGATGTCGACCACGACCCTTGTGGCTGCGCCTCTTTTCGTGCTGATGGCGACCGTTTTGGAGCGATCCGGCGTCTCGGAGGACCTGTACGAGATGATGTATCGCTGGATGGGTTCCCTCAAGGGGGGGCTGGCGGTCGGCACCGTGATCGTGTGCACGCTGATAGCCGCGATGTCCGGCATCGCCTCCACGGGCGTGGTTATGATGGGCGTGATGGCCCTTCCCGCCATGCTGAAACGGGGGTACGACAAGAGGTTGGCGGTCGGCTGCATCCTCGCCGGAGGCGTTCTCGGGCCGCTTATCCCTCCAAGCATCGCGCTTGTCCTCTACGGAACCATCGCGCAGGTCTCGATAGGCGCGCTCTTCGCCGGAGGAATGAGCGCGGGCCTGCTCTGCTCGGTCCTGATCATCGGCTATATCCTGATCAAGTGCCAACTCAACCCCGAACTGGGACCGCCAATTCCTGCCGAGGAGCGTGCCGACTGGGGGGCGAAGATGAAATCGCTCAAAGGCATCATCCTCCCCTTCCTGCTGGTCTTCTCCGTCCTTGGATCGATCTATAGCGGTATCGCCACTCCGACGGAGGCCGCCGCTGTCGGCGCCTTCGGCGCCATCGTCTGCAGCGCTCTCCACGGCAGGCTGACGTGGAAGCTCCTTCGGGACGCATCGTACGCCACAATCAAGGTGCAGGGGTTCATGATGTGGATCCTGTTCGCCGCCCAGGCCTTCGCCGCAGTCTACATGGGGCTTGGAGCCTCGAGGATGGTCGTGGGGCTTGTCAAGGAGTACCAGGTCGGCTGGTGGGCCATGCTGATCGGCATCCAGGTCGTCTGGTTCCTGCTTGGCTTCGTGATCGACGCATGGAGCATTCTGATGATAACGGCGCCGATCATTCTCCCTCTTCTTCCGATGTACGGATTCAACCCGCTGTGGCTCGGCGTCCTCTACGCCGTGAACACGCAGACGGGGTACCTGACGCCGCCCTTCGGGACCATGCTCTTCATGATGCGGGGAATCGCTCCGAAGGGGATCACAATGTCGGACATCTATCGCTCCGTCACACCCTTCGTGCTAACACAGCTCGTCTGCCTTGCTCTGTGTATAGCCTTCCCGGCCGTGGTGCTCTGGCTTCCGAGCCTGTTCTTCAAATAGAAGTGTATTCCGGAAAAACGAATTTCACGAAGGAGAGGCTTTCGAGCCTCCCCTTCGTCGATTGATGGAACGTTTCCGTCGCTTTTTTCAAAACGGCTTTTTTCTTCTCTTATCCTGCGCTGACTCCTCCGTCGACGGACAGTGTCGTTCCTGTTATATAGCTTGCCGAATCGGACGCAAGAAACAGGACGGTTTTTGCTATCTCGACAGGATCGGCAGGTCTTTTCAAAGGAATCATTCTGACGCTGTTCTCCAGCAACAGCTCATGGGTCATCGGCGCTTTGTGTTTCGATAAGGGCATGGGTGTGTCGGTAGTTCCTGGACAAACGGCATTGATACGGATACCCTGTTCCGCACAGTCCAAGGCCATGCTTCTCGTCATCTGAATGAGAGCGCCTTTTGTGGTGCAGTAAATGATATGTTCCTTTTTCCCCCTGAGACCGAGAACCGAGGATATGTTTACGATAACACCTTTGTTTTGCTGATTTTGCATGATTCTAATTGCTTCCTGGGAGAGAAAGAAAGGGGCATGAACATTGATATCGAAAAGCTCGAACCATTCCTTTTCCGTCACTTCCGCCGTATTTCCCCGAGCTATTCCCCCGGCATTATTCACTAAAACATCGACGCTTCCCAACCGGAAAGCGACATCCCGAACGAGTTCCCTGCAGTTTTCGGGTTTTGTGATATCGATAGTGGAAAAATATTCAGCGCCTGTCGCACTGGCCGTTTCTTCCGTGCGCAGGGAATTTCGACCCACAAGAGCCAAACGCGCTCCCTCCGCGGCAAAACTTTCTGCGATCGCCTTGCCTATGCCTCCTGAAGCCCCTGTCAGCAATACGATTTTTTCTTGAAACTGCACTCGAACCATCCCCCCGTTCAGCGCTGCGGCTCTTTGAATAAAAGGGGAGGCCGGAACTCCTCCCCTTTTGACTGCACGGTATCGTTCTCCGCTGTATTCTAAAATATCGCGTAGTCGGAGTCCTTCGGATCGGCGACGAACATGTGCCCCGGCGCGTGGGTGATGCAGAACGGAGGCTTCACCGCCATGACGGCAGCCTGCGGCGTGCAGCCGCATGCCCAGAAGACGGGAACCTCTCCGGGATAAATGTCGACAGCCTCGCCCATTTCCGGGTTGCTTATATCCGCGATTCCGATGAGCGATGGATTCCCGATATGGATGGGGGCGCCGTGAACTGCAGGGAAACGCCCCGTACAAAGAATCGCCCGAGGAACCCGGTCGAATGGAACGGGGCGCATGCTGACCATCATCGGGCCTCTCAAGCGGCCGGCCGGAACACACTGGATGCTTGTGGCATAGATAGGGACGTTCCGGTTCATTTCAATATGCCTGACTCCGATGCCCGCCTCTATGAGAGCTCCCTCGAAGGTGAAGGAACACCCCAGCAGGAATCCGACAAGATCGTCTCTCCAGTATTTTACGACATCCGTCGGTTCGTCCACGCACTCGCCGTCAATCCAGACACGGTATTTCGGCAAATCCGTAGCGAGATTGGCTCCCGGTGCTACTATCTTCGGCTCCGGATCACCCGGCTCGGTGACGTCAAGGACGGGGCACGGTTTGGGGTTTCGTTGTGCGAAGACAAGAAAGTCGTACGCCAGATCCTTGGGAAGAATCACGAGATTTCCCTGCACACGCCCTTTGCACATGCCCGGAGTGGGGAGAGTCCACTCCCCTTGGCGAATTATCCGGCGGACTTCGCTGGGGGAACTTTCGGCATAGTCGGACGCTTTCATCCCCGCAACACCTCCCGTAACACCCTTACCGAGATTCCGTTTTCCTCGAGTACCTTTCGAATATGGCGGGCCATCTCGACCGCCGCTGGATTGTCTCCGTGAAGACAGATCGAATGTGCTTTCAGTTGAATATCCGTTCCCTCGGCGGATTGGACTACCCCTTCCTTGACAAGCCTGATCATCCGCACTCCGGCTTCCTCGAGGTCATGGCTAAAGGCTCCCGGCTTGTTTCGGGGGACAAGATTGCCGTCCTCCGTATATCCGCGGTCGGCGAATGCTTCGGCTGCATACAGCACCCCTTCCTCGACAGCGGCCTGCTCGAAGAAGGAGTTCGCCAGACCGAGCAGTATCAGATCTCCGCCTGCGTCGCGTGTGGCGCGCGCGATAGCCTTGGCCAGTTCGATATCCTTTGCGGCCTGATTGTAGAGAGCTCCGTGGGCCTTGACATGTTCGAGGCGGACTCCCCGCGCGGCGCATACGGCCTGAAGAGCTCCGATCTGATAGAGCGTAAAAGCGTAGACTTCGTCGGGGGTACACCCCATTGTCCTCCGGCCGAATCCCTGAAGATCCGGATGCCCCGGATGGGCGCCGACCCCGACGTTCGCGGCGGCGGCGGCTTCCACGGTCCGGAGCATGACTTCAGGATCTCCCGCGTGGAATCCGCACGCGACATTAGCCGAGCTGACGTGCTCCATCACTTCGCGGTCCATTCCCATACGCCACGAGCCGAAGCTCTCGCCGAGGTCGCTGTTCAAATCGACAGTAAACATTCCTTCGCTTCCTTTCGCAAAGACGAATTCAACACCGCAGATCTGCAGCCCAATACGGTATAAAAAGAATTCCTCCCATTTAAAAATGCTTTCGGGAACGGAGATGTCGACGTTTCGCTACACCGTCGGAACGCCGAGCTCCTTCAGGATCCGGGCGATCTCCTTCTTCGTCTCCTCGCTCGCGGGAAGGATCGGAAGCCGCGGCAGGCCTCCCTTGTACCCCACCATGTCCATCGCCGACTTCATGCCGCCGATCGCAAACCTGCTCGTCACCGCCGCGTTCAGCGGAAGCAGTGCAAGCTGCATCTTCCGCGCACCTTCAAGATCCCCGCTCTCGAATCGCTCCTGGATCTCCGCGCAGTAGTCGGGAACAACGTTCGCAACAGCAAGCGTCCCCCCGACCCCTCCCAGCACCAGCGTCGCCAGAAGGTAGCTTCCCGATCCCGCGAAAACCGAGAAATCAGACGGCGCCTTCGCCAGCACTTCCGATATCTGCACGATGTTCCCCCCGCTATCCTTGATTCCCGTGATGTTCGGATGGGCCGAAAGCTTCACCGTCAGCGACGAGGGAACGTTCACACCGGCATTCCCCGGCATGTTGTAGATCATCACCGGGATCGGAGAAGCGTCGGCGAGCATGACGTAGAACTTCTCCAGCGCCGCGTCGTTCATGTCCTTCTTGTAGTAGTTGGGCGTCACGACGAGCGCCACCTCGGCGCCGACGCCGGCGCACTGCTTCGTCAGCTCCACCGTCTCCTTCAGCGACTCGCACCCCGTTCCGGCGATGACCTTCTTGCCTGACGGAAGGTGCTTTCTGGCCACATCGACAAGCTTCACCTTCTCGTCGTGCGACAGGAGCGTGAACTCACCGTTGCTCCCCAGAACGACAAGCCCCGAAAGCTTCGTCGCGCCGAACGACACCACGTTCTCCGCGAACACATCGTAGTTCACCTCTCCGGATGCATCGAACGCCGTCGCTATGGGGGCGAATATTCCTCGTACCGTATTCATTGCACAACCAACTCCTTTTTCCATTTTTTTTACTCTGCAATTTCTTCTTTCGTTCACGCGCATCAATGGAAATCCCTTGCTGAATTTTTTCAGAGAAAGCCGACGATCAGGTCACTTCCTGCATGCTTCGTTCAAAGATACGGAGAAATTCATCGGCGTTTTCTTTCGAAAAAGTCAAAGCGGGCGTGAGTCTGAGCGTAGAATCGCCGTACACGGTCACCAGCGCGCCCCGTTCCTGAAGCTTCGCCTTTACACGCTGTGCAAGCATTTTAGCGGGTGTTCGAACTTCATCCTCGATAAGCTCGATTCCAAGAAGGAATCCCAAACCCCGCACATCTCCGATAGAAGGAAATCTTTCCTGAAGAGCACGCAGAGCATCCACCATGTATCGTCCGACCTCGTCAACGCTGCGGCACAGATCATCCTGCAAAATGCTTCCGATCATGGCAAGTCCGCCCGCACAGGCGGTCGTATTGCCGCCGCCGGAAGACGAGAAATCCTTCGATTCAAAGGACTCAGCAACACTTCCGGAGACTACGAACGCTCCGAGAGAAAGACCTCCTCCCAGCGCTTTTCCGAGGATCAGAATATCCGGCTGCAAGTTCCAATACTCGACAGCGAACATTCTGCCCGTTCGTCCGAACCCGGTCAGCGTTTCGTCGACAACGAGAGAGATTTCGTTTTTCCTGCATATTGAGACGATTGTTTCAAAGTATCCCTCCGGCGGGACTATCGCGCCGACATCTCCGAAAACGGGTTCGATGAAAAGCGCGGCCACATCGCCTCCGGAGGAGTATTTGACCACATCCTCCAGATAGCGGGCACAGGCGAGCCCGCACTCCGGATACTTCTGACGGAAACTGCATCGATAGCAATACGGCGCAGGGATATGATGCACTCCCGACAGAAGAGGAACGCCTTTCTTATCCTGGCTCAGGCCGGTAAGCGCGGCGGCCCCGATCGTCCGTCCGAAAAAGGACATATGAGGAGCGATAAGTTCACTTTTCTTGCTTGATTTTCGAATGGCCCGTATAGCGCCTTCGACAGCCTCGCTTCCGCTGTTGCAGAAAAACATTTTTTCAACGGAAGCGGGGGTTATCGATGCAACAACAGATGCCAGCTTCGCCGCGACGGCATTGTATCCAAGGTAATAGGGCATGTGGATGAAACTATCCATCTGCTCCGTCATCGACTTTTTCACTCGATCCGATTGCGGAGTTTGATACCCGAGGGCGCTGACGCCGAAACCGGAAACCATGTCGAGATACTGCCGGCCCTCGGCGTCGAACAAATGACAGCCTTTTCCGCGTACGATCTCGACAGGACTCATGATCGGCTTCAAAATATAGCGCGCATAATCATCCTGAATCTTTTCCAGAGCCACTCTCCTCACCTCCGATCTTGCATCTTCAGACACGAACAGCCGGAACGTCAAAACAGGAACTCATTGGAAAAACTCTATACGGGTTCGATCAGCTCGCCGTACAGTTCAGGTCTTCTGTCTCTGAATATCGGCTGAAAGAAACGGTCTTCGGTAAACTGTTTCGATGAAAGCTTCGCGGATATTATCCCGGGCTCTCTTTCCGCCTTTGCGATGAGCGTTCCCACAGGATCTGAAATACAGCTCGCTCCGATGAAGGTGATGTCTTTGTCCGCTTTTTCGGGGCGATTGCAGGATATCGCATACAAACGGTTTTCAAGAGCGCGGACAGCGGTAATATGATGAAGATGCTCAGGCTTATTGGAAAAATCGGGCATATTCCACAGCATGCACAGAATCTCCATTCCCCTGAGCGACATGATTCTAGTAAGTTCAGGGAACTGATTATCATAACAAATAGTCATCCCCAAAATGCCGATATCCGTTTTGAAGACATTGATTTCATGTCCCGGACAAAAGTAGAACCTCTCATATCCCGGTATATGGATCTTTCGGTGCACGCCGAGAATGTCGCCGGACGGCCCCAGCAGAGCTGCCGAGTTGTACAGAAAACCGGGAATTGCAGGATGACGCTCCGATAACCCCACGACGACATAAACTCCGTAACGCTCCGCCTGCTTGGCAAGTTCAAGGGTCAAGGGCCCGGGAACGGGTTCCGCCGCCTTGTAGTATTCCCTTCCGAAATCCCTGTCGCGTTCCTTGAGTATATACCCGGCGCTCGACAGTTCGGGAAAAACGATCAACTGCGCGTTTTTCTCTTCGACGGCCCGTTCTATTTCCAACGCCATGGATGCCGCGTTTTTCCCCGGCTCAAGCCACTCCGGAGCAAACTGCACGGCGCACGCTTCTATGTCTCTGAATCCGCCGGTAATCATCTCAGATGGCGCCCTCCGCAAATTCTCCGTCGATGAAAAGCGGTTTTCCGTCGATGATGATGGTGGGCTTCCGCATCATTGCGTCGATGTGCACATCGGCGCTCAGCGTTCCTCCCGGGAATGCGGTATTGTTCCCGATGCCTATATGTGCGGAACCGAAGACCCCTTCATCCTCGAGCATACTGCCTGAGAATTTCGAAAGAGGATTCAGGCCGATTCCCAGCTCGGCGACATTGTAATTGTTCGGGTTCCCCGAAGCGGCAAGCTGTTTTCTCAAAGTTTCCGCCTGGTCTGTGTCGCCGATGATCTCGGTGATGAATCCGTCTTTGACGATAAATTCAATCGGAGTCGTGATCACGCCGATTCCGGGCTGAGGAATGCTTCCGTCGATGACGACGCGGCCGTTGGCGGTTCCCTCGACCGGAGCGAGTTCGGCCTCGATATCGGGAGGCGACGAAGTCTCTCCGGGAGCGATGCTCATTCCCGGTTCGGCCAGGGCTCTTCTGCCTTCGATGGAGAATTCGATGTCGGTACCTTCCTTCGAGGTGATTTTTACCCACTTGCCCTCAGTCAGGACTTTCGCCACGGCGAAGACAACCTCGCGCTGTTTTTCGAAATCAACGAGAAGCGGGCCTGAACTCAACATTTCCAATGTGTAATCGGCCATGTTGACGAATCTGGCCCCGTTCGCCACGGCCTCTTTGCGGGCCGAAGAATGATAGAGCGAGAATTTGGTCGCACCGAATATGATGTCGGCCGCCTTCATCGCCGCCGCGACGGTCGCAGGGGGATTCTCTCCGTGAGTCGAACGGGTAGGCATTTCAATCGTACAAATTTGATAACCCAGTTCCAAACCTCTGTCGGTGAATGCTCTTGCGATATGTTTCTGGTCCGTATCAGTGACCACAAGAACCGACTCTTCTTTTTTCGCTCGCGCACAGACGCCCAACAAAACCTCTACTGCCGGATATGCCATACAATGTTCACCCTTTCTCAAACTTTATATTCAATTTTCAGGATACTCAAGAGCAAAAATACATCACCGCCATATGGACTAAAAGCATCGCGATCACGATCGGCAATTCGACTTTTGCGATCCCCCAGCGGTCTTGTATTTTCAGCAGAATGGTGGGTACCAGAATAAAATTCCCCGCCAGGGGAGAGATTATGGAACCGCTGTACCCGGAGAGCATTGCGAGAACGCTGATAACAGCGGGGTCGCTTCCATGGAGTTCCACCAGAAAAGGCAGACCGATTCCGGTCGTGACGATTGCGAACGCCGCGAATGCGTTGCCGAGGACAAATGAAAAGAACATCATACCTCCGCAATACATCGCTATCGCTGAAATCCTGGATGCATCCAGCAAAAAGCCCGAAACCAGTCCTGCGATGGTCTCGCCGACTCCGGCGCTGTTGAAAAGCAGGCCGATAGTGGCAAGGAACTGGCTTATCACAGCAGTCCATCCCAAGGAATCCATCGTGCGCCGCCCTTCATGAACCGCCCTTCGGGGCGACTCTCCGGTCAGCGGCAACGCGATGCTCAGGGCGATCAGCGCGGAAAGTCCCAGTCCAGCGAGCGCCCCCCAAGGAGTGAAGCTCGCGATCAGAATGGTACCGGCCGGAATAATCAGAACCGGGATGAAAAGACGGTAGCCGAACCGGTCCGCGCTCGACCGTCTCTGATCGATGGTGACTTCGTCGTAGGAGCCTCGCCCCATCAAGTTGAAGCCCGGTATGACCGCCAGGAGTATTACGAGGATACCTGCGAAGGACTCGGGCAGGGTTTCACCGAATACGAACAGAACACCCAGAACGCCCCAGAAGATCGATGTTCCCAAGCGCTTCGGATTCTTACCGTCACGGAATGAAGCATAACTGAACGCGAAAAGATATCCTCCCGTTATGATGTACAGAACGTCGACGAGCCCCACTCACTCACCCTCCGTATCGTTCCGCCGCCCGGAGATCCATACGTCGAAAAGATGGAAGTAGACCGTGCAGATCAAGAGTGCTGCAATGCCGGACGGAATCGCGTAGAGTGCCATTCGAACAAGATCTACGGTATGGCCGGCGCCCTGCAGCACGCTCTTGATGAGCAGAAGCCCCGCACCGGCTACGAAGACAAGGTTTCCGTATGAATTGCCGAAGTTTTCAGAGGCAGCAGCCATTGCTCGCACACGCTCACGCAGTTTCCGGTCAGGCAGGGAGTCTCTGCCCGCTGCGGCTTCGGCCATGGGGGAGACTATCGGCCACACGAAGGAGAGCTGACCGTCCATCTGGAGGCCCAAAGCCGCGGCAAGCTGACGAAAAAACATATAGAAAAGAATAATTTTACCTGCGGTAGCGTGGCGCATCCTCATGATGAGGCTTTCGGCCTTCTCGCGCAGACCATGCCGCTCCAGAACGCCTATCACCGGCATTATCAGAACGAAGAGCGCCATGAATCGATTGCGGACAAATGCCCGGCCGATCGCGTTCAGTATTTCCAACGGGGCCATGCCGGAAAGGAGGCAGGTCGTCACGCCCGAAATCAGAATAACCAGGAGCGTGTTGAGGCGAAAAACGATACCTGCGATCATTACGCCTATTCCCAAAAGATTCATAGGGCGCCTCCTTCCGGCACAACAACTACAATCCGAGATACGCTTTTCTCACGAGATCGGATCCGAGAAGCTCCGATCCCTTTCCCTCCGCTATTATCTTGCCCGTCTGAATGACATAGGCGCGATCCGCCATTTTTAGCGAGTTGCTTATATCCTGCTCCACCAGAAGGATCGTCGTGCCGTCGGCATTGATTTTCTTCAGTGTTTCATAAATGCGCATCACGATGTTCGGCTGTACCCCCAGAGAGGGTTCGTCGAGCATGAGGAGTTTCGGCGAGAGCATGAGTCCCCTGCCGATTGCACACATCTGCTGTTCTCCCCCCGAGAGCGTTCCTGCGATCTGTTTTTTTCTCTCGGCAAGACGAGGGAAAAATTCAAAGACGTAGGCGAGTCGAGCCTCTATCTCTTTTTTGTCCTGGATAGTGTACGCGCCCAGCATAAGATTCTGATAGACGGTCATATACGGGAACAGGAGCCTCGCCTCGGGAACGTGGGCGATTTGAAATTCTTTCACAATATCCGCTGCGTTCTTTTTGTCGATTCTCTTCGCGTCGAAAAAGATCTCGCCCGATTTCAGGCCGACGATACCTGAAATCGTCCGGAGCAACGTGGATTTTCCCGCGCCGTTGGAACCGACTATGGATACGAATTCCCCTTCGTTCACGTGGAGCGAGATATCCTCCAACACCTGGGTGCCCTTGTAACCTGAGCAGACGTTTTTCAATTGTAAAAGCATCAGGGTGCCACCCCCAGATACGCTTCGATTACTTTCTTGTCCTGAGAGATCTCCTGAGGAGTTCCCTCGGCGATTTTGGCTCCTGAATCAAGAACCACCATGTGGTCCGAAATGGGCATGATGACCTCCATAACGTGTTCGACCATCAAAATCGTGATCCCCTGGTTCCGGATTTTAAAAATCAGGTCGACCGCGTCCTGGTTCTCCTTTCCGGTCAACCCGGCCATTACCTCGTCGAACAGGATCAGTTCCGGTTCCGTGGCGAGCGCCCTTGCAACTTCAAGACGTTTTTTATGAGCGATCGTCAGACTGGCCGCCTTGATATGCGCAATATCCGCAATACCGCAGAAATCAAGGACTTCCATTGCTTTTTTCCGGGCTTCCGGAACATTTTTCGTGACCGCGAACGCGCCCACCATAACGTTCTCGAGAACAGTCAGCTTCGTGATGCTCTTGACGATCTGAAAAGTGCGTACAAGCTTCTTTTTGCAGATCGCGTTCGGATGAAGACCGGTAATCCGCTCCCCCTTGAAGAATATCTCCCCTTCTTCCGGCTTGAAATGCCCCGCGATGCAGTTGAACAGCGTTGTCTTTCCGGCGCCGTTGGGGCCTATCAGGCCTACGATCTGCCCTTTGTTCACGGTCATATCCACGTTGTTGACCGCGACAAGACCCTGAAAACGTTTCGTAACTCCTTTAACATCGAGAAAATCCATCGTCTTCACCCTCTTGGTACCGTTTGGATACTTTTTTTCAGCCTATCCATGATGGAGTCGTACACTCCGATGATGCCTCTCGGCTGAAGTACAACGATGAATACAATGATGAAGCCGTAGAAAAGCTGGTCAAGAGCCTGCCCTCTTCCGCTCCATGCAACGCGGGCGTACTCCTGAATAGGTATCAGAAGCCCTGAACCGATCAATGGTCCGATGAGCGAGCCGGTTCCTCCCATGACGGTAAGCAGCATAATCGGCACAGAAAGCATGAAGAGCGAATCCGGATCGGCGAAGAGGAGATACTGGGCGTAGAAGGTACCTCCCATCGCTGCGATCGCCGTGCTGAACATCATTGAGATCATTTTGTATTTCGGGACGTCGATTCCCAGTGCTTCCGCAACATCCGGGTCTTCCCTTATGGTCTTCAGATAATAGCCGATATGCGATTTTTCGATGTAGAGAACGGCCGCAAACGCCACCAGCATCATTCCCAGCGCAATGTAGTAATAGGATGCCTTATCTCTGAAGGAGAAGTAGACCCACCCCCAGTTTCTCATAGGGAAATAGATACCTCTGGCTCCGCCGACGAACTCCCATCGGGATACGACGATGTAGGCAATCTGAACGATCGCCATGGTCGCGATCGCGAAATAACGCCCTCCTAGACGGAAACAGGGTTTGCCGATCATCCAGCCGAATGCCATTGTGATGAGCATGCCCAGAATCATTCCGATCCACGGAGAAACGCCGTAACTGACATACAGCACGGAGGAGACGTATCCGCCGATCCCCACGAAAACCGATTGACCCAGGGATATCTGTCCCGCGTACCCGCTAAGGATGTTCCATGACGTCCCCAAAGCGGAGAAAAGAAACACCATCAGGATCACATGCAGAGGAAAGGGGTCTGCATTGTAACGAGGAAAAAAAATTGCCGTGACCAGCAGGACAAAACAAAGGCCCCATGCAATTTTATGCGATTTCATGCTTTCAAGAAGTTCAGTTCCCAAGAAAATTCACCTCCCTCTGAGTATCAGGCATGCGTTCCGAAAAAGCCCTGGGGCCTGACGAACATCATCAGCAGGTAGAGTCCGAACACCACCACATACTTGAACGCCGGCTCGATGAAATATCCCGAGAGCGCCTCGATGAATCCGATGAGTATGCTGGCGAGCATCGCTCCGAAAACGCTTCCGAATCCCCCCATTGAAACCGCGACGAGCGCGAGTAGCTGGAAGGTGGCCCCGACCTGAGGATAAATGTAATAGAAATTGGCAAGCAAAGCCCCGGCGGCTCCCACGCTCGCAAGGCCTATACCCCAGGCCAGCGCGAACATCTTGTTCACGTTGATTCCCATAAGAGGTGCGGACATACGGTTCTGAGCCGTCGCCATAAGCGCCCAACCGATACGCGTCTTATTGATGATCCACCAGACGGCAAATCCTATAGCGACGGAGGCGAGTCCTGCGACGACCTGCCCTCTCGACAACGAAGCGGAGAGGATCCGAACGCTACCCGACGCTATCGGATTGGTAATCATACGAAAGTTTCCTGTCCAGAGGAACTGCGCAAGGCTCTGGAGAAAAACGACCATGCCGAAAGTGCACAAGGTCTGCTGGACAAGTTCCCCTCCGACAACCTTCCGAATGACGACGGCATAGATCAACACACCGATAATAAAAAGCGCCGTTATCACCAAAGGAAGAGAGAAGAGCGGATCCAAACCTACACCGGAAAAAAGAAGAAAGGTGAAATACATTGCAAGCATCATGAAATCGGAATGCGCAAAATTCACCATATCCATGACTCCCCAGATAATGCTGAGACCTATGGAAATAAGCCCGTACACCATCCCCGCAAAAAGACCGCTGATCAGAATTTGCTCCATTGACAACCCCCGCCTTCGGAGTATTTACTGTTTCGGCTGCTGCACAATATCTGCCCTTTCGACGTGTCGAACACGGACGATAGACAGGGGCTGTCTCCGTTCCACCGATTCGAATGTATCGCTGTTCTTTCGACAGCCCCCTGTTTTGTGCTATATCACAAACTCATATTCTCAAGCATTGCTGCTTCTCGGTACGACTCTACCTTTCGCTCCACTTGGGAATCGGAAGCTGGGCCTCCACTGTAGCAATTTCATATGGCCACACGGGGAGGTACTTCTTATCCTGGATCTGCACTATGATTCCCCTGCCTGTTGTAATCTGGTTGGTTTTCGGATCGAATTTGACACCGTCCCAAGGGAAAATAACCTGGTCGGCGGGAATGTCGGTCTCCGCCAAAGCCAGGCGGATATCTTCGGGAGCGGTCGACTTGGCGCGAAGAAGAGCATCGGCCAGCACGAGGACTCCCATGAAGGCACGGCCGCTGTTTCCGTCCAGAGGGAAGCCCGTCGCCTTGAGCATCAGGTCGTTTACCTTTCTCACCGAAGGCCGCTCGAGGAGCGCCGGGGTGTAGACCTCGCGGCTGACAATGTAGTTTCCGAGATCGCCGACGGTGGCGATGAAGTTGGGATCGTTATGCCCCGAGTTCTGCGCGAGCATGATCGGAGGAATATAGTCCATATCGCGCATGGTCGTCTGAATGAGAATCGCGTCGGAGACATAGCTTGCCAGCATGACGATATCGGCGTTGATGCTTCTCAACTGCTGAATTTCGCTTGTAAGGCTCGCGGAACGTGCGGTGTAGGGAATATCGGCGACAACAGTGTATCCGAATTGCGGCGCATACTTCTGGATGGCCTTGCCGACGTCCGCACCCCAAAGCGTGTTTTCATACAGCATGGCGATCGTTCTGCCGTAATTTCTGCCTTTTTTCTCCTCTTCATCGCGGAGGAACTGGAAAAAGTTCAGTGTGAAGAAGTCGTCGTCGGGAGTGCAGCGGAAGAACCACTCGAAACCTCTCTGAGTAAGAATGGGCGAAGTGGAGTTCTCGTTCAGGAACGGGATGCCGTATCTCTCCGCGGCCTGTGAAGCCGTCACTGTAGAGGCGGAGGCATAGGCGCCCATCAGGGCGACGACCTTTTCCTGCGTGATGAGCTGCTCAGCCGCACTCATCGCTCTTTCGGGAATATTCTGAGAGTCGAGGAAAATCAGCTCGAGCTTGGCGCCGTTGAGGTTCGGGAATCCTTCGGTCGCCGCGGCCGGAAGATTGAAATCCTCGTACTTGTTGTTCACGACGTCTTTGGCAAGCAGCATGGCCTCCCGCAGCAATGCCCCGGTCTGGGCTATATTGCCGGAAAGCGGGAGCACTATGCCCACCTTCACTGTCTCCGCTGCAATCGAATATGTCGCTCCGGAAAAGAGCATCACCGCCACAAGAATACCAAACAACACGCGAGTCGATACAAAACGCTTCACAGTCAATCCCTCCTTATTTTTATAAACAATATCCTTACCAAACAACAATATCCCGCGCTTATGAATTATATTCCGGAATCACCCCCTTCTATAAAACACCAACATCATAGCATATTCCACTATTAAAGTCGAGAAATGGCTCTTTCGACCCTGTCAAGCCCTTCTTTAATCGCCTCCATCGACTTGGCGAAAACGAACCGCACATATCCCGGATATTCAAAAGCCACTCCCGGAACGACCGCGACATGCGCTTCCTCAAGGAAAAAGCGCGATACGTCGAGATCATTCCGTATCACGGTATCCCCAAAGGACGCCCCGTACACCCCCTGTACGTTCGCGAATGCGTAGAACGCGCCGTCGGGTTTGACGCAGCTCATCCGGTCAATGGAGTTGATTCTGTCTACAATGTATTCGCGCCTCCTGGCAAATTCGGCGGCCATGACCGAAACCGCTTCCTGAGGTCCTGAGAGCGCCTCGATCGCGGCGATCTGCGCTATCGAATTGATGTTGCCGCTCACGTGCCCCTGATAGTTGTTCACGGCGGTCATGATCTCTCTCGGACCTGCTGCATACCCGACACGCCAGCCTGTCATGGCGTACGTTTTCGACAGCGCGTTCACCACGATCGTCTTCTCTTTGATCCGGGGACTGAGCGAAGCCGCGGTGACAAACTTTCGACCGTCGTAAATAAGGTGTTCGTAAACATCGTCCGAGACAAGGTAGACTCCTTTTTCGACGAGAAATTCGGCGATTTTTCGCAGTTCATCCTCTTCGTAAACGCATCCCGTGGGATTGTTCGGGCAGTTGACGACGAACGCCTTGACGCCGGGCGCGTAGTTCTCCCGAACTTCGTCGAACGTCACGCGGAAGTTGTTCTCTTCTTTTGTAGGGAATAAAAGAGCGGATGCCCCCGCCAGCTTGATCTGTTCGACATAGCTCACATAGCAGGGGGTAGGGAGCATCACCTTGTCTCCCTCTTCGCACAGCGTGGCAAAAACTTCAAAAAGAGCCTGTTTCCCTCCAGCGCTCACCACGATATCGGCAGGTTCGTAGTCGAGGCCGTTCTCTCTCTTCAGCTTGGCGCAGATAGCCTCGCGAAGAGGGAGGATACCCGGAACATCGGTGTATTTCGTGAATCCTTCCTGAATGGCGCGCACTGCGGCGGCCTTGATATTCTCGGGAGTATCGAAGTCCGGCTCTCCCTGGGCGAATGAGATGATATCGATCCCTTCACGCTTCATTTTGTTCGCCAGAGCGGACATGGATTCCGTGGCCGAAGGGCTTATTTGAGAAATCTTTTTGGTAATCATACTCATAATTAATTTTCTCTCTCCTTCATCAAGCCCGCGTTTCCAATCGCCGGGCTATAGATCGCCGATCAAGTCATCCAGGGCATCGAGTGCAACGGTATGCACCTTGAGGGCATGACGCTCAAGGATCGATGCGTATTTAAGACCTGATCCTGTGACAATGCACGCCACCGTCGTTTCCCCGCCGAAAACACCGTTTTTCCGGAGAAGACGGGCGGCGGCGAAGGATACTGCCGAGCCAGGCTGCACAAACACCCCTTCGTGAGCAAGGTCCGCCTGTGCGGCAAGGATATCCTCCCATGAAATGGCAACGGAAAAGCCTCCCGACCGCCGCATGATCTCCAAAACCCTGTTTCCGCTCGGTGGAAACGGATTGGCTATGGCATTGTCAAGGTATATCCCGTCGTCAAAGTGTTCGACATTCTCCCTGCCTTCGGAGAACGCCCTGTGAATAGGGCATATTCCTATGTCCTGAGCCGCAATGAGGATCGGCTTCTTTTTTGTGAAACCGCACGCCAGAAACTCCCTGAATCCCTTCTCGATGCTCCTGAAATTGCCTCCCGAGCTAGTCGGGACAATGACATAGTCAGGCACCTCGAAATTCATCTGTTCGCAAATCTCGTAGGAGATGGTCTTCGACCCTTCAATCCTGAACGGAGCATCCGAGTTGGCGAAATAAATACCGTGCTTCTTTCCCAGACTCAGGCTCGCTGCATAGACGTCGCCGTAATCCCCCTTGACCTGAATCACATGCGCTCCATACATGGCGACGGGGTTGATTTTTTCAAGCGGCGTGCTTTCTCCTACAAGAATAAAAACGTCGAGACCGGCACGGGCTCCGAAGGCTGCAACCGAAGCCGCCATATTTCCCGAGGAGAGGGTCCCCACCCTTTTATAGCCTAATTCGACTGCATGCCTCAGGGCTGCCGCGGTTCCCCGGTCTTTGAAGGACCAGGTCGGATTCGTCGCCTCGTTTTTTATCAGGACACTCTTGACCCCTGCCTTTTGCGTCAATGCCGACGATTGAATCAGCGGCGTATATCCTTCTCCCAGGTCAAGTTCGGGAAACGGGCGGTCGAACGGGAAGAAATCGGCGTATCTCTGGAAAATCGACCCCCAGGCCCCTGTTTCCGTTCTGATCCTTCCGGATGTGATTTCCGGCGCCTCCAAGGGCTCGTCGCATTCGGTGCAGCGGAAGTTCGGCGCATCGGCGCCGTATGCCTTTCCGCACTTTATACAGACGAATTCCACCTTTTTCATGACTCTCGCCCTCGCCTAATCCACAATAGCGACAACACGCCCCGGAGCGGCATCGCACCCCTTGAGCTTGAGGGGCAGGGCAATGACCTTGAAAAATTCCGGAAGCTTGTCGAGGTTCGCCATATTTTCGACGAGTGTGATATTGTTCTCGAAAAGCATCACATGAATGGGCGCCGGCTGTCCCACGATAAAATCGTCGTCCGAATCCGGATCTCCGGTATCGATCATCAGCAGGTTGACGCCGTGATCGAGGAGCCATTGGATCGATCCTTTCGTAAAATACGGCTTGTCTTTTCCGAAAACATCGGTACCCCACGCACGCTCAACCCAGCCCGTCCGGACGGCGACACGGGGACATTTGACGCCGCTTTTCGTTCCTTTTTCCAGATCATCAGCGGTGATCCCCTGGCGAGGCCCGACAAAGGAGACGTCGATCAGCTGCGCATCTCCGATCAGTATGTCAAGGGAGGTCTGGTCGATCGTCCCGCCATCGGGTACGAAATGGAGCGCCGCGTCGACGTGAGTCCCGGTATGAGTGCCTAACTGAATTTTTCTGCTCATGCGCCCCTCTTTTTCATGAACGCCGAGAACGGTGAATTCAACCGAAGGGTGCCAGTAGGCTTTTGGCATATACATCCCGTCTTCAATAGGCAGAGAAAGATCGATGATTTTCATTGAGCTGACCTCCGTTTTAGATTTTTTATCTGGTTTCGCCAACATCGCCCGCAAGAGCGAGCAATCCGTTTTCGACGATCTGATCGAGAGAGAAATCGTGAGCCTGCAAATAGTGCCTGAAAACATCTTCAAGGGAAGAAAGCGGGATAGGACCGTTGATTTCGGTTCCGACCACCGGCACTCCGTACCGCGCGGCCTGGTTTCTCACCGCTTCGAGCATCATGGGCAGCGGCGTCGTTTCGACACGGGAGGTCATCATGGAAACCTGGACAACCCCCTGGCTTTCGAGAGCAAGGCCGATCGCCTGCACATCGCGGAGCCCTCCCCCGCTGAACCGAACGGCCCTGGCTATTCTTTTCGCGACCGCTACGTCCGTCGTTCCAAGGTTGACATTGAAACAGATGAGCTGACCTCTTGCTCCGACCGTGCATGCTCCGCTCTTCGCGCTGAAAATACGTGGTCCTTCATCCGGAGGCCAGGAATCGTCCTTGAGTTTTTCGGGAAGGCCTTCGTACTCCCCAAGAAGCTCCTGGGTCAGTTTCCCTTTTCCTACCTGGGCCTTGTTCTCCCGTGGATTCGTATCGGCTTCTCCGTAATAGTACACGGGAATTCCAAGAGACCCCATAAACCTGCCGAAGGTATGAGCGGTTTCTACCGCCTCGGACATGTCCGTTCCGCCGACAGGAATGAACGGAACGGCATCGACGGCCCCGACCCGCGGATGCTCCCCCGAATGAAGGCGCATGTCGATCAATTCCACCGTCTTGGCGGCCATCCGAAAGCTCGCCGCGAGCACCGCTTCCTTCGAACCGATGTAGCTGAGCACCGAGCGGTTATGATTCGCATCGGAAGAGACGTTCATCAGGCGGACGCCCTTTACGGAACGAACTTCCGCCGCTACGGCTTCGACAACTTCAAGAGACCTTCCTTCACATATGTTCGGAGTCACCATTATGGCATTCATTTTCGCGTCCTCCCCCTTCAGGGGTATTCCGAATTATCAAAGACCTCGCGAGGTGTACACTCTATGATACGCAGCGAGAGCCAGAAACTCCGCAAGCACAGTAGCGCCGAGGAGCGCTGTAATCTGTCCGGCGTTGTCGTATCCGGGGCACAATTCCACGACATCACAGCCAACAATATGGACTCCCCTGAGAAGGCGGACAAGTTGAAGTGCCTCTCGCGCGCCAGGTCCTCCCGCCTCCGGGGTCGCTACCCCCGGAGCTGCGCTCGGATCCACAAAATCAAGATCGAACGTGATAAAAACATCGTATCCTGCGGTTCTCTCGAGTATTCGACGAGCGGTCTTTTCGATACCCATCTCGAACAGCATGTCGTTGGTGATCATTTCATAGCCAAGATCGAGAGACTGAGAATTATCATCTGCCCGGAAGTGCGACCCGCGCATGCCGATTTGTATTGAATGCCCTGGAAGTATCAGATTTTCTTCGACACCGCGCCTCATGAAGGTTCCCGCGCTGAACTTCTTGCTTCCGAAATAGGAATCCCATGTATCGGAATGTGCGTCGAAATGAACGACCGCCAATGGTTTCCCCCTGCTTTTCGCAAGTGCGCGAACCTGGGGCAGCGTGACGGAGTGATCGCCGCCCATACCGGCAGTCATTACGTCTTTGTCCGTAATCCCTCTGCAGAAGCTCTCCATCAATTCGTAGCTCTCGTCGAAATATCCCGGGATCAACGGGGAATCCCCATAATCCACGACATTGAGCACCTCGAAAACATTCAGTCCTTTTTGATACGGATTTATGGGGCGCAGCATGGAGGAGATGCTTCTCATCGCCGACGGGCCGAAACGAGATCCGTTGCGAAAAGGAGCGCCGTTGTCCGATGGAAGACCTATAACGGCTACATCGACACCCTCCAGATCCTGAGAGTTCCTGAGACGCATGAACGTCGGCAGGCCGCAAAAACGGGGCGTTTCTATCGAATCGACGGGAAGTCCGCTCATGGCCTTCATCGTGCAATCAACCCTTTCTTCTGGAAAAACAGGAACAGAGCCTCGGCCGCAAGCCTTTGCGTTCGCTCCGCAGGATCGAATTCAGGAGCCACCTCTACAAGGTCAAGAGCAGCGACGGGAAAATCCGCCAGGACCGAGAGCGCCTCGAAAAGCTCCGTCGGCGTGAGACCGTCGAGCGTTATTCCTCCCGTCCCGGGAGCGAATGCCCCCGCTACCGAGTCGATATCGACTGAGAGATAAATCACATCGACTTCTCGCATCATTTCAGTCAGAGCGGAAGTCATTCTGCGGGAAATTCCCTGCTTTCGCAGGTCCGAAAGAGGGACAAGCCGAGCTTTTTTAGAACGTATGAACTCCCAGCTTTCAAGACCGACGGCGCCGTGCATTCCAATGAGCATGACCGCCGAAGGATCGAGCATGTCCGATTCAAGAATTCTCCTGACCGTGGATCCGTGATACAGTTTCCCCCAGGACGGGTTTTCGTCGAAAACATCAAGATGCGAGTCAAGGTGGATATAGCCGATTCTGACATCCCTGTCGATTTCTTTGCGGCCCTCCGCGAATCCTGCAAAAGCAGGAATTGTAATAAAATGGTCTCCTCCAAGAAGCAAAGGAAAGGCCTCCTGAAGGCATATCGTCTTGACGAGACCGGAAATAGCCTGCATCGTTGCGTTCAAATCCGTTGGAAAGCAGTCAACATCTCCGAGATCGACAATATTCAATGAACCGGGGATTTGGAATATCTCTCCAGTCGATATGTCCACATAGGATGTATCCTTGCTGGATCCCAAAAAATAGTCCATATAGAGCGAGCTTTGCCGTATCGCCCGCGGCCCGTACCTGGTTCCCGGTCGCGATCCGCACGTATAATCGAATGGGACTCCGGCGACAGCGACAGCTCCTTTGGGTACAAGGGAGACGTCGTTCAAATAAGGCGAACGCATAAAGGTGGCTATTCCGGAATGATACAGCCGCGATTTCTGATTCCCCACAATATCCTCCTTGCTTTCTTCATCCGGGGAAGGCGCCGTCCAAGACGAAACCTTCCCCGGATCCCGGAAAGGAATCTATTTCAGGAAAATAGTCTCTATCGGTTTCTCGGGCCAGGTATTGATGCCGATGATCTCCCGCACCAGCCGCTCATAAGTTCCATCGGCGCCCATCTCGGCAAGGGCCTTGTTCACAGCCTTGACAAGATTCGGCTTTCCCGGCTTGAACACGAGTCCCTTCTGAATATGGCTCACCCTTTCCTCGACGACACGGAGAGGCAGATTCGCTTCCTTGATGGCGAATGCCACAGCGACGGCATCGGTTATCACGGCGTCGATGTTTCCGTTATTGAGATCCTGGAGAGCATCCGCTTCCGCCTTGTAGAGCTTTACATCCTTCGCACCGAGGGTCTCTGCGATATCTGCCCACGTGGAGGCGACGAGGCAGCCGATCGTTCCTCCCTTGATATCCGCAACCACCTTGATCGGGCTTTCCTGTCGCACGGCGAGAGCGCCGCCGGATTCCAGCCAGCCGCTGGAGAACACAACAGATTTCTGTCTCTCCTCGGTTATGTCCATCGCAGCGCTGATCATGTCGTACTTGTCGGCGAAGAGTCCGATGAGGATGGACTCCCACTTGATCATGACCGGTTTGTACGTCAGCCCGAGCCTGTTGCATATTTCTTTCACGACGGCTATCTCAAGACCGGATAATTGGCCTTTTTCATCGGACATGCTGAACGGCGGATATGTTCCTTCCGTCGCCACGGAGAGTTCGCCCGGAACGAGAAGCTCCAGAGCGTCGCTCGCGGCGAAGGCCAATCCGCCGCCGGAAACTACAAACACGAAAAGCATGAGCACGGACAAACTTTTTCTAAAACACATACCGTACACCCCCTCATCTCTGTATCTTTGGATCGCCAAGAAGCCTCCCTGTGCGCTCTTTTCTTCTCATCATGCATCGGAGGGCGACCACCTTCTTCCCCTTAAATGCTCAGCGCGTATTTCTTTTCCAGTTTATCGCTGTAGTGCGATAAGACAGTCGTCATCACAAGATAAAGAACCGAAGCCACTATATAGAATTCAAAGGGGCGGAATGTCCTCGCGATCACGACCTGCGTCTGCAAGGTGAGTTCCAGGACGGTGATCGTCGACAGGAGCGATGTGTTCTTCAGCATCGTTATGCCTTCGTTCGTGATCGCGGGCAGTATTATCCTCACGACCTGCGGCAGAATAATTCGCCTCATCGCCTTGGTATAGGTCATACCCAGCGCCCTCGCCGATTCCATCTGCCCTCTCGGTATGGCGGACAGGCCTGCCCGGAAAATCTCCGCCACATACGCTCCGCTGTTGATGCCAAGCGCAAGAATGCCTGCGGTAAAAGGAGGCATCTGAATACCGAACTGAGGGAGCCCGAAATAGACGAGATAAACCTGAATCAGCGTAGGAGTCCCGCGAATGAACCAAATATAAAACCTGCAAGGATAACTGAATATTTTGTATTTCGATGACTTTCCTATCCCTGCGAAAAGGCCGCACACCCAGCTTATCAGTATGGTAAAGAGAGTCAGTTCGATGACGATGACGCACGACGACAAAATAGAGGGCATGTATCTTGCGATCAGATCAATTGTTCCCGACAAATTCAACATCCCCTTGCACTGCGGATTTTCGAAATACCTAGATGGCTCAGGTTAAAAATTCGAGCATACCGAACACCTTGCGTCTTTTTTACTCGATCGACGTCTTCTTTACCGAATGCTTCTGCTCAGAAACTTTTTTGTCCTCTCTTTTCGAGGATTCGTTAGCACATCCTTCGCCGGACCTTCTTCCTCTATGATTCCATTGTCGAAAAAGAGCACTCTGTCGCTGCACTCGGCCGCAAATCCCATTTCATGCGTGACCAGCAACATCGTCATTCCGGATTCGGCCAGGATTTTCAATACCTCAAGCACCTCGCCGACAAGTTCGGGATCAAGGGCGGATGTCACCTCGTCAAAAAGCATGACCTGCGGAGACATCGCAAGCGCCCTGATGATGGCGACACGCTGCTGCTGCCCGCCGGAGAGCCGGATGGGATATTCATCCTTTTTTTCTTCGAGGCCGAAACGGCTCAAAAGATCCATCGCGATATCGGTCGCCTTTTTTTTCGATTCTTTCTTTACTTGTACAGGAGCTTCTATAATATTTTCCAGAACTGTTTTATGAAGCCAGAGATTATAACTTTGAAACACCATGCCCACATGCGTCCGAAATTCGGAGAGCCTTTTCTGAAACTGCAATTTGGGTCCCAATCCAGAGACGGAGTAGTCTATCTTTTCCCCGAGGAAGTACACATCCCCGGAAGTCGGCATCTCAAGAAAATTGATGCATCGCAGAAAAGTGCTCTTTCCCGAACCGCTTGGCCCGATGACCGAAATTACCTCTCCCTTGCGAACAGAGACGCTGATTCCCTTCAAGACGCGGTTCTCACCGAATTGCTTGGTGAGATTCACCACGGAAAGTACAGGTGCATCTTCCGTATCTCGATACAGTCCGTTCGAATCCTTCGGAAGTCCGTCCATTCGTTTTCACCATCTTTCACCCGCAC
>Ga0334888_1001985_pt1 | contig 23953 bp, 21 predicted proteins | sample GraSluR1_MG_FD_207227 | JGI IMG/M metagenome (GOLD analysis project Ga0334888, IMG submission 207227) | Sludge microbial communities from methane-producing bioreactor in Wageningen University, Netherlands - Granular Sludge_3_08-R1 | ecosystem: Engineered > Bioreactor > Anaerobic > Unclassified ...
TTTCAGGTCAAAAGACAAAGCAACTTCCTGCCTATGCTCCAACTGTTAGGTACTGATGTTGACTTCGATCTGGAAACCTGTGTCTTCATGGACACGGAGACAACGGGGCTGGCTGGCGGTACGGGGATACTGGCCTTCATGGTCGGATTGGGTTTCTTCCGTGGTGATGATTTCTATTTGTATCAGGGGTTTTTACGCGATCCGACCGAAGAACTGGCGATGTTAACTTATATTGCCGGCTTACTCGAAGGGAAGAACACGGTTGTTACCTACAATGGCAAAAGTTTTGATGTGCCTTTGATGCACACCCGCTGCACGCTCAACGGATTGGAAAAGCTGTTTGCGCCCATGTATCACATTGACCTGTTGCATTTGGCGAGGAAGTTGTGGAAATATCGACTGCCAAGCCGTACCTTGGGCATGGTGGAGAATGAGATTCTGGGTTTCCATCGGTCTGCAGAAGAAGTGCCGGGGTGGATGGTGCCTGAGCTCTATTTTGAGTACCAAAAGACGGGGGACTCAACTGTGGTGCTGCCGGTTTTTTACCACAATGCCATGGATATCCTCTCTTTGGGGGTACTGCTGCAGGTGACGGCTTCTTTGCTCGATAATCCGGCCTCCTTGGACTCACCGGGGGTTGACACCGTGTCCGTTGCAAGAATGGCTGCTGAACAGGGAAATATCGAAAAAGCGGTCGCACTGTATGAGCAGGGTTTGCAAGACGACATGCCCACCGAGGTATATGTGGAAACACTGCTGCGCTTCGCAACCATCTATAAACGTGACAAACTTTGGCATTCTGCCTGTGTTCTTTGGGAGAAGGCAGCCGAAAAGGGGTCTCTGTGCGCTTGTGAGGAACTGGCAAAATACTATGAACACACATCGAAAGAATACCAGGTTGCCATTCAATGGGCCAATCAAGGTTTTAAATTTTTCGATGAAATGAAGTTGGGGGGATATGAACGCACCCGCATGGAGAAAGCCTGGCAGCATCGGCTGGAACGATTACTTGATAAATGGGCCAGGCAAAACAAATCCTGAGCATTGGCGAACACATTGAAATGCGGTATAATCCACAAGGCATGCGGGGCGTGGCTCAGCCCGGTTAGAGCGCGCGGTTCGGGATCGCGAGGTCGGCGGTTCAAATCCGCCCGCCCCGACAACAATGAAAAGGTTTACGGCAAATATACCGTGAACCTTTTTGATTTCATTGGTCTTTGCCTGTCACGAATAAGGAAACTCTCACTATCAGGTTCATGATTTGGATAATAACTTGCACAGTTGAATACAACCTTTTGGGCAGCCATCTGTATAATGGTTTGTATCCGTTTGGATGAAAGTTGGATATATGCAATCACGTCGGATTCTATTGCTCATCTTTGCAGGTATAACCATCATGGCAATGGTGATGGTGGTTGTGTTGCTGCGAATAACCCACATAGAAGAGGACGAATTAGGCCAACCATTAGCTCGCCCAACATTGCCGCTGCAGGAGTCTGATGCGCAAATAAACACAACCGATGACGACCAGCGCTGGCTGGTGCCTGATTCGGAATTGATCAATAGCCCAACCGCTTTAGGATTTGATGTTGCGTCGTTCATTAGGGGCTCTTATCTGGCATCCTTTGAACAGGAGTATCAGAAGGAAACTTTCACGGGGATTGCTATCGTTGAACGTACAGCGATCGGCCATTCCATCCATCCTAAGCTGTTGTTGGCTTTGATCGAGTACCAATCTGGCTGGGTTTCAGCGAAAAACGAAGCGCAAATAAGGCATGCCTCCGGGATAGGGTTGGAGAACAGCCCGCACGAAGGCTTTTATCAGGAACTCTATTGGTCAGCAGATAGGCTGGCTTACGGCTATTATGCGCGAAGGGTGGGTGCGCTCAACTCAGTGGGCCTGCGGGATGGCGGCATGGTCAGTCTACCGGAGGGCATGAATGCGGGTTCAGCGGCGGTTTTTTATTTCTTCAGCCTGGTATGCGACACGTCATGCTGGGCAGAGGCAATTGAAAACAATGGGTTTGCAAATACATACCTGGCGATGTTTGGTGATCCTTATGATGTGGCAATCGAACCTTTACTGCCGCCAGATTTGCAGCAACCTGCAATGCAATTGCCATTTGAAAGGGGCGTGATCTGGTCATTCACCGGGGGGCCGCATCCTGCCTGGGGCAATGGCTCCGCCTGGGCTGGGCTGGATTTTGCACCGCCCAAAGAAGTTTTGGGTTGTGTACCTTCAGATGAATGGATCGTGGCGGTTGCTGATGGTTCCATTGTACGGTCTGAACTGGGTCTGGTGATGCAAGACCTGGATGGTGATGGCATTGAGCAGACCGGGTGGGCAGTATTGTATTTCCATGTGGCAACAGAGAATCGCATCGCTGCCGGAACAAAGGTCAGGGCAGGTGATAGGATCGGGTATCCTTCCTGTGAAGGGGGCTTTTCAACCGGCACTCATCTTCATATCGCCCGCAAGTACAATGGGGAGTGGATACCGGCGGACCAGGACATACCTTTTAATCTGGATGGCTGGATCTCATCAGGTACTGGTTCCAGTTACAATGGAATCTTGCAGAAGAATGGACAAATCGTTGAAGCAGTGGACAGACCGGATGAAAAGAACCAAATCGGGCGTTGATAGATGGTTCCCCTTTGTTGTGGGAGTTAGCATACTTGTGGCATCACTGGCCTGTGCACAAGACACTGTCAGTGTTTCCATGTTGATGGAAACGCAATCTGCACTACAAACCCTGGCAGCGCAAGCAACTGTGCCACCAGAGGAAGAACAAGTAATGATAGCTTTTGTTGAGGCTGTCATCGTTCCGGGGCCACTCGAAATGGAAACAATTGAGGAAGACGTTTGGGAGGTTGAGCCAACTCCTGAACCGGTGACTCTCCCCACGGCCAGTGCGAGTGATCCCGGCACGGTTCGTTATGTAACGATGAATGGAGATACGATCAACAGTGTGGCAAGACGTTTTGAGGTAAATAGCGTCGAGATCAGTGGTTTGGATGGGTTGAATCCTCTCTATTTCCTGCCTGCCGGACGCGAACTCATTCTGCCTGACAGGGTAGAGGGGACAAGCCCTCCGGATGTACTGTTGCCGGATAGTGAATTGATTTATTCTCCAACTGCGTCTGATTTTGACATTGCAGCCTTTGTGAACGGCGCGGGGGGGTATCTTTCCAGCTATCGGGAGTCAACGGTGGATGGGATGTTGTCGGGCGCAGAGATCATTGCCCGAGTTGCTTCCAAACATTCCATCAATCCACGCTTGTTGCTGACGCTGCTGCAATACCAGAGTGATTGGGTGTACGGAAACAATCCAAGCAATACTCAGCGTCAATATCCGATGGGTTATTTTGACACCAATGCAGTGGGTTTAGAAAAACAGCTCAATTGGGCTTGCCGGCAGCTTTCCACCGGTTATTACGGTTGGCGCACTGGCAGACTGCTTTTCCTTACTTTTCCGAATGGTGGGTCAATCCGGCTGTCGCCTTTTTTGAATGCAGGCACAGTTGGGCTGGAATATTTCCTGGCGCAAACGCGTAATGTGGAAACCTGGTATGATGCCCTGTATGGGGTCAGCAGTGTGTTGGAGCTGCATTCGATTTTCTTTGGCGATTTTTGGGCGCGCAGCCGCCAATTTGAGCCTTATCTGGATGGCAGTTTATCGGTACCGCCGATGGAATTTCCCTTTGAAACAGGACGTTCCTGGAATTACACCGGAGGTCCGCATGAAGCCTGGGGCGAGGGAACGCCTTTTGCTGCGCTGGATTTTGCCCCGATGGGCGTGGCAGATTGCAATTTAACCAACGAATGGATAACGGCCATGGTTTCGGGCATCATAGTGAGGTCTGAACCTGCCACGGTGGTGGTCGATACCGATATGGATGGTGATGAGCAGACCGGATGGGTGGTATTTTATTACCACGTACGCTCTGATGGCAGGATTCCGACAGGTGTCACTGTTGAACAGGGAGCCCGGATCGGGCATCCATCCTGCGAAGGCGGAACGTCTACAGGGACGCACGTGCATATTGCGCGGAAATTCAATGGAGAGTGGATATCGGCTGGTGAACCGGGTGCACCCTGGGTGATGAGTGGTTGGATGGCGATGAATGGGCCAACATCTTACCAGGGCTTACTGGTTAAGAATGATGTGATCATCAAATCGAGCCGGGTCAGTTCGGTGGAATCCAGTGTTGTGATACCGCGGAATTAGCCCGGCCGGTTTTCGGCTTCAATGAAATTCTCGAGTGTCCCAAGACCTTCCACCTCCACCTGGACACGATCACCGATTTTTACCGGTACACCAGCAGCAATCGGCCCGGTAAGAATTACATCACCCGGTGACAAGGTCATGATGGAAGACAGATAGGCAATTAATTGGGCAATGGTGAAGTTCATTTCATGTGAAGTGGTTAGCTGCACCAAAGATCGGTTCAGAGATGCTGAAATGACAACATCATTGGGATCCATCTCGGTTTCTATCCATGGCCCAAGGGCTGTGAAGGTATCAAAACCGTGAGCACGTGCTGGAAAAGTGCTGTCTTTTACCAATAAATCACGGGCATAAAAGGTGGCTGCACAGGTGTAACCGAAAATGACAGATGATGCTTTTGCCAGCGGAAGCCAGCGGCTGATTTTGCTAATAATGACAGCCAGTTCCGCCTGGAATATTAATTCGTTGGTTTGTGCAGGATAGTGGACAAAACCATGATGTCCGATGATGCTCTGCGGTGGTTTCAAGAAGAAAACCGGCAATTGAGAATCTCTCTCAGGTGATTGGGCATCATCCGTGGTTTGATAATTGTTGGTTATCGCTATGATCTTGCCTGGGGTAACCGGCGGCAACATATTAATTTGTGCGAGCGGTGTAGCGACTTCCAGACGGCGGAAGTGATCAAAAGGTGAGCCCACAATGTTGCCCACCTGGTTATTGTCGACCCATCCATAGATCGGTTCGTTTTTTTCGGTAAGGTAGCGAAGAATTTTCATAGATATCTCCGGCAGAATTGTATCACGGGCAGGATGACAGAATACAGAAAACGAGTATAATATAGGTTGCTTTCGGGCGGTTAGCTCAGTTGGTTAGAGCACTTCCCTTACAAGGAAGGGGTCGTAGGTTCGAGTCCTATACCGCCCACACAAATCTCCCATTACCGGGAGATTTTTTCTTTGAGGCATAACGCATGTGGATGTCTCACAAACTACTAACGATTTGTCGCAATGGTTGTATGTTATAATATCTATATCTATCCGGGGATGACAGGCTTCGACGGGGGAAGCTGGTCACGGACTGCGAGCCGAGAGGTGCCGACCTCGAAAAATCAGCACAAAAAATTAAGTGCCAACAATCGCACTACATACGCTGCTCTGCCCGTAGCTGCTTAATCAGTTATGGAAAGGTAGCATGGTCACATAGTTGACCACGTCTGCCCGCATCGAACTTCTGCCGATCGTGGGACCAGGCGACACAAAGCCGAAGTGCCGTGCAGTTCACCGCGACCTGTACGAAAGACAAAGCGGTTGCGCCGTTGCGCGGTTGGTTGATTTACCAATCATCGGCAAAGAATGAAAACCAACTACGCTCGTAGATGTTCGTAGATCGAATCTTTCGGACGCGGGTTCGATTCCCGCCATCTCCATCAAACAACCTGGCCAAAAAGCCGGGTTGTTTTCATCTGAACGGTCTCCATATTTTCGCGGGGCTATACTATAATTGGATCATTCAAGAACACGAAGGAAAACGCCCTATGATCCTTGCCATGATACCAGCCCGCATGGGTTCGCAGCGATTGAAGCAAAAGAATTTGCAACCGGTGTGTGGCGTGCCGCTTATTACACATGCCATCAGAAAATGTATTCGAGCGGACGCGTTTGATGAGATATGGGTGAATTCTGAACACACTACTTTTGCAACAATCGCTCAGGAGGAGGGAGTCCTATTCCATCAGCGTCCAGCATCCCTGGCAAGCAATACCGCTACCAGTGAAGACTATATTTTTGAGTTTCTGTGCAACCATGTCTGTGATATCCTGTTCCAGGTGCATTCCATCGCCCCTTTATTATCAGCAGAAACAGTGCGTGATTTTGTGGAAAAGATGTGTGCCGGTGATTTTGACGTGTTATTGAGTTGTGTTGAGGAGCAGATCGAGTGTGCCATGGAGGGGGTTCCAGTGAATTTTTCGTATGACCGAAAACAAAATTCACAAGACCTCAGTCCCATCCAGCGAGTCACCTGGAGTATCACTGCCTGGCGCAGAGAACCCTATCTGAAAGCTTATGAGGCCAAACGATGCGCTACCTATAACGGGAAAGTGGGCTTTTTCCCGATTGATCGTATGGGCGGGCATATCATCAAGAATGAAGAGGATCTTAAGATTGCTGACATGTTCATGAGGGTAGAGGGGAGAGAATTATGATAGTAGCCATTGGATCGTCTTCTTTTGGTGCAGCAGACCCGTTGCCGTTGCAGATGCTCGCGGACGCCGGTATGCAAATTGTGCCCAATCCATACGGCCGGCGTTTGTCAGAAAACGAGGTGATCGAGCACTTGAATGGTGTTGACGGATTGATCGCCGGTCTGGAGCCATTAACGCGAGAGGTGTTTTCTTCTTGTCCAAACCTGAAGGCGGTTGCGCGGGTAGGCATTGGCATGGACAACGTAGATATTCAGGCCGCTACAGCAAGAGGCATTAAGTTGTCATACACACCTGACGGGCCAACCGAAGCGGTGGCTGAAATGGCATTGACTGCATTGCTGGCGATCGGCCGAAAGATTGTCTCTTCCAACGAGACCATGCACAACAGTCAGTGGGAAAAATCGATTGGTTTTGGTTTGTCGGGAATTACTGTTGCTGTGGTAGGATATGGGCGCATCGGGCGGCGATTTGCGGATCATTTACGCTATTTTGGAGCCAACATCCTGGTCGTGGATCCATTTCTAACCCCTGACTCCTTGATTCATGGCGAAATCCAAGCAGACTTGCAAGAGGCCCTGGCAAAAGCGGATGTGGTTTCATTGCATGTTTCCGGCAGTGAAGAGCTGTTGAACGAAGAGGTGTTTCAGTCCATGAAGCCCGGTATGGTTTTGTTGAATAGTTCCCGCGGGGCAGTTATTAATGAGAATGCTTTGATGGCAGCAATTGATCAAGGCATCGTATCCGACGCCTGGCTGGATGTTTTTTGGGAAGAACCTTACCAGGGGCCACTCAATGGGTATGAACAGGTGCTGTTGACACCGCATACGAGTACCTATACACGACAATGCCGACTGGCGATGGAAACAGAAGCGGTTAGAAATGTTTTGAATGATTTGGAGTCAATATGATGGATTTGGAGTTTTACCTGTCCTTGGCGGCCAGAGCAGCCGGAGATGCAAGAAACTACTTGCGTGAGTCCATGCAAAACATCGAAGTTAATGAACTTTCTGGCAAGGACACCAAAATTGAGGCAGACCGGCAAAGTGAATCCGTTATTGTTGATATCTTGCAGGCTAATTCAGATTTTCCCATTCTGACAGAAGAAGGGGGAATGATCGGCAGAAAAGACAGAAAAGGATATCTATGGGTGGTTGACCCGTTGGATGGAACCCTGAATTACCTGCGGGGGATTCCCTTCGCCTGTGTTTCGATTGGCTTGTGGGTGCAAGATGAGCCTGTCTTGGGTGTTGTGTATGACGTTTTTCGAGAGGAATTGTACGCGGGTGTGTGTGGTGAAGGAACCTGGATGAATGGACATTCGGTGACGGTTGCACACACCAGCCAACCAAATCAGGCAGTCATGGCGACCGGATTTCCTTCTTTTCGTTCATATGAAGGATACAGTTTACGTAGATTTATCGAACAGGTGCAAACTTTCAAAAAGGTGCGTTTGTTCGGTGCAGCGGCGCTTTCACTGGCGTATTGCGCTGTTGGTAGAGTGGATGCATATGCTGAGGAAGATATAATGTTCTGGGATGTGGCGGCCGGCATTGCGCTGGTAAAAGCGGCGGGCGGGCTTGTGCGTTACGAAAAGTCTGACAGGGTTGAGTGGGGGATGAATGTGCTTTGCACTGCCAATGCTGGTTTGGTGGAAGACCGGACGTTGTAATGGATTCAAATCCGTTCAAAACAGTCTGGGAAAAACGTCATCGGATAATGCCTTACGTAAAACGCCAATGCAGGATTGGTGAACGCTGGCTGGCGCACTACTTGAAAATCGTTTTGCATAAGAATGAGAAAGAACTGCTGGCACTCCACAATCGATACCTGGGGGAACGATGCTTTATTATCGGCAACGGCCCCAGCCTGACATGGACTGACCTGGATCGGTTGATACCAGAATATTCTTTCGCCTCGAACAAGATCTATCTAAGCTATGAATTTACGCACTTTCGACCTTCATTTTACACAGTGATCGACAGCTATGTGTTTGACAATAACCGAAAAGAGATTGACCAGATTCAATCAAAGAAACTGTTTCCCAGTTATTTTGAACAAAAAATGGATGGAAGGGGCGCTGTTTTCTTTCGGTCAGCCGGGCAAAATTTGGGCGGATTTGGTGCTGAACCGGTTTTTGGCAAGCAAATTTACGGAGGGTACTCAGTAGTTTTTGCGCAGTTGCAGCTTGCCTGGTATCTGGGTTTTCGCAAGCTTTATTTAATCGGGATGGACCATACCTGGCATCTGCCAACTGGTGAAAAGCCTGAACAAGACGGATACTACCAGGTGCTGGTCGGAGGCGGGGAAGTGAATCATTTTCATCCGACATATCGTAAACTGGGAGAAAAATGGACCTTGCCACAACCAAAAGAGCAAGAAATTGCGTATAGGCATGCGAGAGCATATATAGAAGCGCATGGTGGCATCATCCAGAATGCGACCAGAGGGGGTAAGTTGGAAGTGTTTGACCGCGTTAATTTCGACTCCTTGTTTGAGGTGTGATGGAGACCGTTTCGGTTATCATTCCTGTTTATAACCGCGCTGGTTGCATCCAACGCTGTTTGGAAAGTGTTTTTGCCCAAACCTATCCGGCCATTGAGGTGATTGTGGTGGATGATGGTTCTACTGACGAACTCGAGACAGTGTTAACTCCGTTGATGTCGAAGATTGAGTTTGTCAGACAGGACAACCAGGGACAAGGGGCTGCGCGTAATGCTGGCACGAGGATAGCCAGCGGACGCTACCTTGCGTTTTTGGATTCTGACGATTGGTGGGCTGCGGGAAAAATATGGCAGCAGATGGCATCTATTAAAAAAAGTGGTTTTGTGTGGAGTCACATGAAAACGCTGGTTGTTAGCTCAGAGGTTGGTGAGTCGGCGATTGACAACGGTTACTTTGGTGATTGGTATCGCGGCCAGCGGTCAGGTATGATAGCGCAACAGTTGCTGCAAACCAATTTTATCTGCACTTCTTCGGTATTAATCGAGACAAAGGTTTTTGTAAATAGTGGTGGCTTTTGTGTTGATCGATCATTGCAGCGGTTTGAAGACTATGAGTTATGGTTGCGGCTGGCAGCACGGTATCCCATCGATTATTGCGAAATTCCTGCAGTTTATTATGTTAGCCATAATGCTGTATCGGCGTTTGATGAAGTCATTGGCCAGATTGAGAAAAATGACCTTTTGTTGGATAGTATTGCTAACAAATGTGCAGAAATTTATCCATCAGATGCGATTACGAGGCGGCGGTACTTCTATCGAGAGCACCTGTATCGTGTTGCGATAAGTCAGAATAACCGAAAAACTGCCCGCCATATCTTAGAAGAAATGCGGTATTTCAATGGTTTCATCGGCAGCAATTTACTGAATACCATTCTGTACTTCACGCCGCACTTCATTTTCAAGCGAATTGGATTATTTATTGCCAGGCTGTCAAAACCGCAAGAATTTGGCTGAGTTGCTGAATGGTGCGATCCGGTATGATGGCATCATCCCGGTAGTGGGTGGTGGGGGGAGATGCCCAACGGGCTATCCAGATATTTTTGATTCCAACATGCCGCGAACCTATGATATCGGCATTCAGTGTATCACCGATCATAACAGCTTCAGCCGCTTCAACATTGAAAAAGCTGAGGGCTTTTCGGAAAATGAGCGGGTGGGGTTTGCGGTAACCAACATCTGCTGATACCAATATCTGTTCAAAGTACGGAAGTAATTGGTGTTTTTTCAACTGCATGTAAACATCACGCGAATAAGAAGCATTGGAGATCAGTCCCAGCCGATAGCCATTCTGTAACAATTGCTCTAACATTGTAATGGCGTCAGGGTCCAGTTTCCAGTAGTTGGCAGTGTGCTGGTAAAAAACGTCCAATACATTCACGATTTGGTCATCGTCCAACTCTGTTTTGAAATCTACAGAAAGCACCTCCTGAAGAAGAAGTGTGGTCGATTTTTCTGTGTAAGTTACATCCCGCTCAATATAATAAGTATTCAATGCCTTGGCATAGGTGTTTTGAAACTGGTCTACATTGATCGGATGCCCACAGCGCACAATTTGCCGTGCCAATTTAGCGATTGCATCTGTAATAACGCGATCCCAATCTCCTTGAAAATAAAGAAGCGTGGAACCCAGGTCAAACAGGATGAGTTTGAATTTCATCAATCTGCCAGTTACACGATGATGTTTAACAAAGAATTGCCGGCAAAGAAACGTGTGAAGTTTTCTTTCAGCAGTTCGGTAAAGCATGTAGTATTGAACAGATGTTTCCTTGCCTGTCCAAATGTGATGATGATGTTTTCTGAAGGTTGCAGGTCTGATAAACTGGCTTCATAATAATGTTTAGGAATGTCTATGGCTGCTGCCGCGATTTTGTGATCCGCGGCTGTTTGGTATAAAGAGCGCAAGTCGGTGACGCCTGGGTCTGATGTATCAACGAATCTGGCAGTTGATTTCAGTTTGGATAGATGGTGGGCTTTGATACTGTCGATTGTCAGAGTAGAGGCAGTGAGACCATTGACAACATAATCACAGGAGGCGAGCATGCTCCCCAAGGCTTGCATAGGGTACAGGCGGTGGAAAAATCGGCCTTCCGGGTCCCCGCCATCGTTGCAGGCGTAGGTGGTCGCCTCCGGGTTCATGGCATTAAATGTGGATGCAAGGATGGTGCAATGGAATGGTTGCAGTAAGCGGGCAAGTTCACGGTTGTTAGATTCATACCCTATCAAACCTACTGTGGTACCGGATAATCCCTTTAAATTTTTGGTAGAGGGTGGATCGATCCTTGGCATTTGCGACAGGGTCAGCATCTGCCGTAAACAAAATTCCGCAACATTAGCGGCCGCCAATCCATCCGTGGAGGTAAAAACGACGCGCTTATTTTGTGACCGGTACAAAACAAGTTGGTCAAGGTCATAGGTTCCTGTGAACTGAGCCCATTTAAGGTTGGGCGCATTTTCTGGTTTGGGGAGGACCCCATCAGTTATGAGAATATCTACTGCTGCCCATTGATCTTTGGTCACCTCATGGTGCGAGGCTGGATTGACGTGTTGAAAGTGAAGACGCGGCGAAATTTCTCGCAAAGATTCTATAAAAGAAACCTTGTGTGAAGTGATCACCAATACTTCCGTTAAGCCAGTTTGCCACATTTCAACCTCCGTAGTTGATTATACTGGATTAGTGGGTCTGGCAGCGTGTGACAGATGACCTTTATTTTTATATTGAGTGCCCATCCAGAACTTTTCCCAATCTCCCTGGGCTCGCAGCGAAGCGATGAACATATAGAGGCTGGCGGTCCAAAAACCAAGCACCATCATCAGAGCCACCCAGATGATTTTTGCCGGGATGGACTTTTCACGATAAACGATCCAGATAGAGAAAAGAACAAAGCCTGTGTACAGGTCAATCAATGACACGACGCCCCAGGGGTTTTGCAGAATCAGAGCGCCATCCGTGGCAAAATCGCCGTTGATCATGGCGTTTCCGATACCGGCAGTCATGACGATCAATCCGATAAGCGAAATAATTTTTACAATCTTCATGTTTCCTCCACTGTAGGATAATTTATTCTTATTATCCATAACTTTTATTAAAATGATGTAATCATGGAGATATTCGCTGATTTTACGATATTATCTCGGCAAGAATTTGAAGGGCTTTTTCATGAATCAGCCCATTGGTAGCAAGGATACCGCGGTTTCCGGCAAGGGTGCGGCCTTGTGTGAAATCAAGCGGTTTACCAAACAAGTCGGTAATTCTACCGCCTGCTTCTTCAAGAATGATAGAGCCCGCAGCCTGATCCCATATTTTTTCTCTATAGTCAAGATTCTGTGGTGAAAGCAGCCTTAGCAGGATGTCAGCATGACCGGACGCAAGGATAGCATATTTTGCCTGGCTATCAAGACGAAAAGTCGGAATTTCATTGTTGCTTTTTTGTAGGAATTCCGCAATTTTCTCAGGGTTGGTGTGGCTGCCCTCGTAAGAACCTAACATAACTGCCTTCGAAAGATGGGTTTGTTCAGAAACATGGAGCTGTTCAGGCTGAGGGTCGCCAGAGAAAAGAGGTACTGTCCAACAACCATGCCCTCGGGTGGCATAAAGAAGGGAGCCCTCCCCATCTTTTTCAGGTTGACTTGCCTGTGTCAGGTTGGGACATGCCAGGATGCCAATCTGAACAATACCTGAAGAAATGTAGGCAAGAGCAATCGCAAACTGATCCTGCCGTAAAAATCCTTTGGTTCCATCAACGGGGTCAAGCGTCCAAAAATCACCTTCAGGAGAAGATTTCCCCAGATCGATCCATTCACCCACCTCTGATGTGGTGGCTGTTGGGAATACTACTTGGGTGTATTGATGAATCAAAGGGAGGAAGTCAGTATTATCAGATGTGTGCAACGAGGCAGAGTCTTCTTCCCCCACCAATTTGAAGTGCGGTAATGCTTGCGATAGGTGGCGGCTAATGATGGCCTGGGCGGCGAAATCCGCCACGGTAACAGGGGATTTATCCTGTTTGTTGAGTGCGGTGATGGTTAGGTCCTGCTGAATTTGGCGGATTACCCTGGATGCCTTTTTGACAGCTGTGATACCACTTGTGAGTAACAAGTTTAATTCTTGGTTCATAGATCCTCCGTTTTCTTGGGCAAAATTATAACAGACGGTATTAGAATAAATAGGAATTGACCAAGTATGGAGCAATGGAGCAAAGGTATGAAAATTCGATCACTAACCGGCTTTGTGAGGATGAAAAGAGAGACAGGCCTTTCTGAAACAGCCTGGGAACAATTACAATTATTTACGGAGAAAGCGGGGAAAGCATTCGCCGACGCCGGATATAATCCTCAATCTTATCGCCTGGCATCCAATCCTTTTGCGCAGTATCTGCCTTTGCCAGACGTCGAGTCTGCCCTTGCCAGGTTGTCGGTGATCGAGAAGAACGCAATTGAGGCAGGATTCGATTACCTCTCTATTGGCCCGGCCTCTGCGGAAGAACCTGAAACGATATCGTTCATCGGCGAAGCCATCGCTGCTACCGAACACGTATTTGCTTCGGCACATCTCGATTTGCGTGACCAATCAGGTGTTTCTTTAACGGCAGTGCGCAATGCAGCTCGATTGATCAAGCAATTGAGCCAGGTGGAACCCAATGGTTTTGGGAATCTATACTTTGCTGCGTTGGCGAATGTGCCGGGCAACATCCCTTTTTTCCCGGCGGGATATGCTGATGTGGAAGAGAGTACAGGGGCATTTGCGCTGGCAATGGAGTCGGCGGATATGGCTGTAGAGGCTTTTTCAGCGGCAAAAGACATACATGAGGCTTTTCTCTTTTACCAGCAAGCAATCGAAAAAGAAGCAGGAAGACTGGAACAAGTGGCGACAGTGTTGAGTGATGCGACAGGTATGCATTTTCTGGGATTTGATTTCACCCCGGCGCCGTTTGTCGAAATTGAACAATCTGTTGGTGCAGCCATTGAGCGGTTAAGCGGTGTTCCTGTTGGACATATTGGTTCTTTGTCGGCGATAGGGATGCTGCTGTCGGCGTTGGACAAAGCCAAGTTCAAACGGTCAGGTTTTAATGGGTTAATGCTTCCGATTTTGGAAGACACGCTGTTGGCTCAGCGAAGTAGCGAAGGTACATTGACCATCAAAGACCTGTTTTTATTTTCTACCGTTTGTGGCACCGGCCTGGATACGGTACCGCTGCCAGGTGATATCACAGAAGCCCAGCTATTTGCCATGCTACTTGATCTGGCGGTTTTGTCAAAACGGTTGGGCAAACCCTTAACAGCGCGTTTAATGCCGATACCCGGTAAAGCCGCAGGCGACATAACTGACTTCAATTTCCCCTTCTTCACCAATGCCCGTATCATGCTTGTGTTAGGTACAGGCATTCAGGGTTTACTTGCAGAAGGTGATTGGCTCCCTGTCAGTAAATGGGGCTCTTAGTTATTGTTTTCTTTGGTAGTTACAAAAATCGCAGAAGAAGGACCTTCACGGTTCAATCCACGAACCCGGAATTTGTCTTTGTGGGCCTGGATCAATTTCAATAATTGATTGTGACCGTAGGTGCGTGGGTCAAATGAGGGGTCTAATTTGCGCAATGCGTTGCCAAGATCGCTCAACACTGCCCAGCCGTCATCGCCGGAAGCCATTTCCCAGGCGCTTTCAAGCAATCGGATAGGATCGGATTCGTCCTCTTTTTGCGGGGTGCTGGGTTTGCTGGCTGTTGGACGCGGTTTTTGGTTCGAGGTAAAGTTTTCGGTGAATAAGAATACTTCGCATGCGTTGACAAAAGCGCGCGGGGTCATTTTTTTGCCTATGCCCATGACAAACATGCCGGTTTCGCGAATGCGGGTTGCCAGACGGGTGTAATCGCTATCACTGGAAACCAGGCAAAAGCTGTCTACGGTACCGCTGTAAACAAGGTCCATGGCGTCAATGATCATGGCACTGTCGGTCGCATTTTTCCCAATGGTATAGCGGAATTGTTGGATTGGTTGTATCGCATAGGTATGCAAGGTTTCCTTCCAACCATTCATGTTGGCGGTGGTCCAGTCACCATAAATCCGCCGGACTGATATGACGCCGTATTTACCGGTCTCCGTGAGGATATCTTTGATTAATTTCGGTTGTGCATTATCACCGTCAATTAACAATGCGAATCGACGGTTGCTATGATCTGATGTGTGTATTGCCATAAAAATTCTCCCAATAATTAGTTGATCTCAAAACTTTGCACACCATCTATGTGGGCAAGGTCTTTAATGAGTAATTCCAGTACGTTTGACTGGCGTGTTCGCAGGCTGATATCAATCGCCAGTTCATTCTTTTTCATGTTTTTCTCCACCCTGAAATTGGTGTGTTCACTACCGGAACTGTATTTGGCTACTGTGTTCTTTATTTTGTTAAGGATGCCTTTGTGATCCTTGGCCAATAAAGAAATATTTAAGATCATGAAGGGTTGTATCCACCGATCTTCCACAAAGGAAAGTACGACCAAAACAAGCAATAAAATAACCGAAGTCAACACTGCTGCAAAATATAAACCAGCGCCAACAGCCAACCCCACAATTGCCATGGTCCACAAAGAGGTAGCGGTGGTTAAACCTTTGACGTTAGAACCGAAGCGCAAGATGGCGCCACCACCCAAAAAACCAATGCCGGTGATAACGCCCGCTCCCAGTCGCATAATATCACCCGTAGCTTCGCCTGGTAATGAGTAAGGTAACTGAATAGCGAGGATCATGGTCAGGGTGGAACCAACTACCAGGATTATGTGGGTGCGCAAACCAGCGGGTTGGTTCTGGTATTCACGTTCAAGTCCAACCAAGCCGCCAAGGCTCATGGCGACCAGTAATCTGATGGTTATTTCCAGATAATCTAACAAGGCAGTCCTCCTTTCCGTTTCCTGATGATTTCTTAACCTAATTATAGCAGTATCTTGTCAACAGGAAATAAATGGCAGGACAGGTTAGCCAAAAGTTGTCGATCAAAGTTTTGGCAATTCGATAGAACGCTGGTATTGATACTTGCCTTTTTTGTCGGCGTAAGAAATCTCACAAATCTCATCGCCTTCGAAGAAGATCACCTGGGCTATGCCTTCGTTGGCGTAAATTTTTGCCGGCAGCGGGGTGGTATTGGAGATTTCCAGGGTGACGTATCCTTCCCACTCGGGTTCAAAGGGGGTGACATTGATGATGATGCCGCATCTGGCGTAAGTAGATTTACCAACACAAATAGTGAAGATGTTGCGAGGGATGCGGAAATATTCAACAGTGCGTGCCAGTGCAAAGGAATTGGGCGGGATGATGCAAACATCACCTTTGTAGTCCACCATAGATTTTGGATCAAAATTTTTCGGATCAACCACAGCAGAATTGATGTTGGTGAATATCTTGAATTCATTTGCTACCCGGATATCATAACCATACGACGAGACACCATACGATATGACGCCTTCGCGTATCTGCGCGTCTACGAATGGTTCGATCATGCCATTCGCTTGTGATTGTTTTTTGATCCAATGATCTGGTTTGACACCCATGTTAGCCTCCACTATGTGATATTGTCAATCATTATAGCCTAAAAGGCAAATTGTGCTTCACAGATGTGACTCAATGATTCTGTTACTGTTCAGGTGGTCGTTTTTCAAGTAATAACCAGCTACATCCAAAACAGCATCGCGCGGGATCAGGCCAACCAATTCTGTATGGTGAATGGTGGTTCCTGAGAGTGCAGCTTCCCGTCGAATGGCCTCCATTACTTGAGAAAGACCGGTCTTGCGGTAGTCGGTCAGGTTCATGGATACCTGGGCGAAGCCGTCAACCAATAGGCCCAGGGCCTTCACATTGGGCAAGCCGCCAGATGACTGGCGGATTTTTTTCGCGATAGCAACGGCAATAGATTGATCATTGGTATTGAGATATACATTGAAGGCGATCAAAGGCATGCGAGCGCCGACTGCGATAGCGCCAGCGGAACCAACTTTTTTGGGGCCAAAGTCAGGCGCCTTTGCCGGGTTGGTTTCGATCTGGTGGATCAGTGCTTCAAATTCACCTCGCCGTACATTCTCCAGCTTTCGTCTTTCAGGTCGCAAGGCCGCTTCTTCGTATAGATAGACAGGGATTTGCAGTTCCTCTCCGATTCTCTTGCCGACCTCTCTGGCGATCTGTACGCAAACAGCCATGGATGTGTCACCAAGCGGAATGAAAGGGAGTACATCCAGGGCACCAATCCGGGGATGCTGGCCGGTATGCTGGAACAAATTGATACGTTCTTGCGCCAACCGGGCTGCTTTGAAAGCAGCTTCGGGGATAGATACCTCATCGCCAATCAGCGTCAGCACAGTGCGGTTGTGATCGTCATCGGAATGGCGGTCGATGATCTTAACGCCCGGAACGGTGGCAAGGTTGTCAATAATCGCCTTGATGATATGCCGATTGCGTGATTCGGAAAAGTTGGGGACACATTCAATGATCATTGAGGTAATTATACAACCAGGTCGCAATTAAGGAATTGTGCAAGGGGATAAACTGATGATCCATCAGGAGGCCATTTGATTATGAGAATTTTATTCCAAAACCCTTGTCAGCAATCACCATCTGGTATACTCAATGGAAACCAACGAATGATAATTGGAGGAAAAAATCATGTCAAAAACCTATGATGATCTGCAGGCCGCATTCGGCGGCGAATCAATGGCAAATCGCAAATATCTGGCTTATGCTGAAAAAGCAGAAAAAGATGGCTTTCCTCAGGCTGCCAAGCTGTTCCGTGCTGCGGCTGCAGCAGAAACTGTCCATGCCCATAACCATTATAAAGCCATGGGTATGGTGAAATCAACCCTGGAAAACCTGCAGGATGCTATTGATGGTGAACACTACGAAGCGGCCAGCATGTACCCCGATTTTCTGGCGGATGCACTGGCTGAGAATGAGAACGATAAAGCCATTCGTTCATTTGAGTGGGCATTGGCTGTTGAAAAGACCCACGAAGCACTCTATACCCAAATGCGAGAAGCTCTCGAAGCCGAACAAGATGTCGAAGAAGTGGAGTACTGGGTATGCAAAACCTGCGGCCACACCCATGTTGGTGAACCCCCTGACGAATGCCCGGTGTGCGGCGCAAAGAAAAAATTATTCTTCAAAGTTGACTGATTCGAGCAAACAACCCAAGGCGCTTTCTGAGAAAATCAGAAAGCGTTTTTCTTTGTGCCATAGGCCGTGTGCCGTATAATTGCTTAAATAAGCACCGTTGATGAGAACAAGGAGTGCATGTGACCGATTACATTCTGCGAATGAAACCTGAGCAGGCGCAAGCGTGGAGTGAAGCGACCCTGGGGGAAGTGACTACACTGGGGCGCAGCGGTCATTGCGACGTGGTCGTGAATGATCGTCTGGCTTCGCGGCGCCACGTACAAATCCTTATTCAAAACGGCGCTATTTTCCTCAAAGATCTGGGTTCCTCCAACGGCACAAAAGTTATGGGGCGCAGGATACAGGCTGGGCTACTATTTCCATTTTCGGCTGGAGGCTTCTTCTCCATTGGAGACACGTTGCTGCAGGTGGTCGAAAAACAATCAAACCAGCGTTACCATCTTTGGTATCGGATTGAAAACCAAGCCTGGCGGGAGGTGACCTTTGACCAGGACGCGTTGGTAGGGCGGGGAGAGGATTGTGATCTGCCTTTAACAGAATCGCACGTCTCGCGCCATCACTGTATGATTCAAACCAAGGAAGGGGTTTTCTTCCTGAAAGATTTGGGTTCACAAAATGGAACCTATCTTGAAGAACAACGCCTGCCTCCCAATACACCTATCAGAGTGCATTCCGGTCAGTACTTCCATGTGGGCAGGGTGGCCATGACGGTGGCTTCTGTCGATGATGAAGTCAAGTATCAACGTGAAATCGTCAAGGCGGTCAGCTATGAGGCAATGGATTCCTTCAAACAGCCAGGTTTTCAACCTGATATTCCTCCAAGATCACGACCTGCTGTGAGACCTGCAAAGAAAAGCGGTGGCTGGATCTGGTTGGTGGGGCTGGGGGCGCTGATGATGATGTGCGCCTGCCTGGTGGTTCTGGGCGGCTTGTATGTGGTCAACCAACCAAGGAGTGTGGTGCCGATCGCACAAGAGGTCGATGGTGGTACGATGTATCGGACGCGCACACCCAGGGAAGAAATCACACAGCCAACAGCCGATACTTCTGAGATTGCCCAGGCCGATACACCAGAGCCCACTGAACAAGTGGTTCAACCTGACGCTACTGCTGTTAGAAAGTGGTTGATCATGATGTACCAGAATGGCGATGATGAAATTTTGGAGTACCACATACATTTTGATGTGATGGCGGCGGAATCTATTGGCTCAACAGATGAAGTTGCTGTTGTTGCACAGTTGGACAGATATCAGGGAGGATTCACTGGTGATGGCGACTGGTCAACAGCGCGGCGTTATTATTTGGAAAAAAATAGCAATCTTGACTCTATCCAATCGGAAATGATAGTTGATTTGGGCGAAGTTGACAGCGGGAATGTTGAAACACTGGTTGATTTTGTCATCTGGGCGATTAATACCTATCCAGCAGAGAACTATGCGCTGATTTTGTCAGACCACGGAATGGGTTGGTTCGGTGGGTATACCGATGGTGATAATAACAATATGGATGGTATTTATCTGCCGGCATTGGAGTCGGCGTTGTCCTACATTGTGACCCAAACAGGCATCGGTCAATTGGATATCATTGGTTTTGATGCCTGTTTAATGGCGCATATGGAAGTGTGGGCCGCGGTTGCGCCTTATGCAAAGATTGGCGTGGCTTCAGAAGAGTCAGAAAGCGCAACTGGTTGGGCATATGCCGGCTTTCTGCAAAGATTGATCGATAATTCTGCCATGGATGCCTATGACCTGTCGAACGCCATTGTAGAATCGTTTGTTGTGGATGACTTGTATTATGAAATCAACAACTATGATTCGGATTTGGTGATGCAGGATTCCACCTTGTCTGCGATACGCTTGTATGAGCTGAATGCAATCTTTGACGCTTTGGATGGATTGGTGGGCACCTTGGAGAACACTGACCAGGCAAAGGTAGCTGAAGCGAGGACATTTACCCGCAACTATGAAGGGTTCAGCGACACCGAACCATTCTTTCTTGATCTGCAACATTTCGGTGAAATGGTTTGCTTCACGACAGGCAGCAGTGAAATTTGTGGTGCATCTGATGAATTAACTAACGCAATACAGTCTGCGATCATTATCAACCGGGCTGGCAGCAACATGTCTGGTTCCAATGGCGTCACTTTTTATTTCCCTGACTCAGGTTTCTTTGACTTGACCAAAGATAACAGCTACGGGTTTGCCTATCGTTTACATGCCGATCGATTCACTGATCAATCCCTTTGGGATGAATTTCTTGATTTTCATTATCAGATAGAGAACAGGATGCCCTGATATGTCTGAGAAATTTCGCTTATTGTACCGGATACGTGATCGAGTGGATTGGCTTGAATTTCAATTTTCGGAAGCCATCATTGTTGGTGCCTCTGACGAGTGTGATGTGGTCATCAAGGATGGTGGATTGTCGGAGAAACACTTCGAAATTCGTGAAAATCCCATTGGTGTTTTTCTCAAAGACCTTGATCCAGCAAATGGCGAAACAACTTTGCATGGCAAAGAATTGCCTGCCGACCATCCTCTGCCTTTGCCATTGGGTGAAGTGTTAATGGCCGGTGATTACGAATTCATGTTAACTTTGGCTGATGCAGAAGCGAATGAACACGAGGCACTTACTGGTAAATCTTCAATCAATCAAGTCAAGGGGGCTGTCCAACAGGTTGGCATTGGCAAATTGCTTGTCTTTGGCTGTGTTTTGGCCATTGTTGGTGTTATAGGCGCATTAGTGATTTTTTCGCAATTCTTCAAATCGCCAGAAGCGATTTCGTCAATAACAACTACAGTAACAACAGAAGTTATCAAACCAGATGACGAGGAAGCCAAGGCCACACTGGAACCCACTGCTTCGTTTTCTATGGCTGCTACGGTAGTGGTGGAGGCGATCAACCAGACGGTGACTGCCCCTGGACTGGGCGAATTCAATCTTGGAGAAATTGTTCTGGATGCTTCTACCCTGGAATTTTCAGACTTCACCCAATTTGGGTTAAGTCAAGAGGCTTTGCTTTCCATGGCGACCACTTTGTATGGTGAAAATGTCGGCTATGCCTATATCTATGCAGGATTTGAGAAAGATGGAAAATTCCTCGCTTCTTCCATGGAGTTCATTGAAGCGGAGCTGGGTGAATGGGTAGGCGGCGTTTATGTGCCAGATTGGCCTGAGGACGGCGAAATACCTCTCACGATTGAATGGGAGCCCTTTTCCTATGATATCCATGATGGAGAAACTACGGCTGTCGGCTTATTGGTTCCAACAATCTATGGCGCAGATGAAGACGAACAGATCTATCGATTAGACGGTATATATCGCCCGCGAGGGAGCAATAGCGAATATACGGCAATGATCCAGTTTAATGCGGATGGAAGTATGCGGGATATGCTTACCTTTGGAAAAGTTGGTGAAGAACGTGTGTTGCCTTACAAGGTCATGCCAAATCCCGGTGACACATTCATCATTTACGACAAGGAGTTCGTTCATGATGATGAAAAAACTGAGGAGATGGCGCTAGATTTGTCGGGCGCAGACCTTCCTCTTGGCTGGGAATTGCTGTTGACATTGGCGATCGAGAATGCTGCGCAACAAAATTACCGTTTTGGTATAGGCGAATTCGATCTGCAACGGGGTGCCACCCTTACTTTTTCTGAAAATGACCTGTGGTGGACTAAGAACGTTGCCCCGGATGGCAATTTTGTCGTTGGTCTGGCGGTAGTTGATCTTGATGGAAATTATTTTATCGGGTATTTGCCAGTCAGTGTGATACCTTAACCCATCTCAAGGTTTGATAGTATTTGATAGCTGTTGTCTTTATAATAAGGACAGCAGACATGATTGAGGTTTCCTATGCAACAAGTTGGCATCATTGGAATCGGTTCTACCGAGGTTAACGAACACTGGGAATATTCCTTACGGGAATTGGCTGGCTTCGCGGCCTTAGCAGCCATGGAGGACGCCGGTATCAGGCATATCGATGGTTTGTTTGTCGGCAATATGATGTCGGGCACTGCCAATCGGCAGCAACACCTGGGGGCATATCTCTCTGATTGGATCGGAATGCCGATGATCGAAGGTGTGCGTGTGGAGTCTGCCTGCTCATCCGGTGGGGCAGCATTTCGAGCAGCTTTGATGGCGGTCGCTTCGGGTGAGTTAGAGACGGCACTGGTGGTTGGCGTTGAGAAAATGACCGATGTCACCGCCTCGGAGATTTCAACAGAATTGTCAACGGCCGCAGACGCGGATTGGGAATCTGATCAAGGGGTGTCTTTCGTGGGGTTAAATGCACTGTTAATGCAGCGTTATATGCATGAATATGGCTGGCAGAAAGCAGATTTCGCCAATTTTGCCCTGAATGCGCATGCCAATGGTGCTGGTAACCCCAAGGCGCGATTTCAACGTGCAATTACACGGGAGCAGTATGAAAAGGCAACCATGATCTCACCGCCGATTAATATCATGGATGCTTCGCCGGTGAGTGATGGCGCGGCTGCCGTGGTCATAACCAGCATTGAAGCAGCGAGGTCGGTGGCGAAACAACCCATTGTACGCATTATTGGATCGGCAGCTGCTACAGATTCCATTACCGTACATGGCAGAAAAGATGCGTTGTGGCTGACAGCTGCTTATGATAGCGCAAAGAGAGCTTACGATCAAGCTGGAATTTCACCATCGGATATTGACTTTTTTGAATTGCATGATGCCTTCAGCATCATGGCAACCCTGTCATTGGAAGCCTGTGGCTTTGCTGAACGTGGGAAAGGACCTCGCCTTGCTATCGATGGCGGTATTTATCCGTCCGGAAGGATTCCCATTGCAACCAGAGGCGGATTGAAGGCAAGGGGACATCCCGTGGGCGCCACCGGTGTGTATCAAATCGTGGAGACAGCAGAGCAGCTGCGCGGAGAAGCCGGCAAAAACCAGATCGAAAATGTACGCATTGGTATGACGCAGAATATCGGCGGCAGCGGTTCAAATGTTATTACCCACATTTTCAGCAACTTATGACAAACAAGGCAGCAGCACTTGAAAAGATTATCAACGAGTATCGCGAGCAAAGTTTCCGCATTGCCCCGGGATTGCGATTACACAGCAAGGAGGAGGCAGTCGCCTTCGTCATCGAGCGAGGTTTCATCCTTTTTCACCCCGCCAAAGATTTCATCATGCCTTCTTTGTGGACTGCAACCGCCGGTGACCGTCCGGTGCCAAACGAGCACGATGATCCGGGCCACGTCAGCTGGGGATGGAAAGACGCTTTGTTGGGGGAAAGACAATGTTATTATGGCCGTTTTTTGAAGAAAAAGATGACCTTCATTGCTTTAGATTTGCTGCCCAGTTTTTACCGGTTGTCTGACAATTATGATGATTATGAGCACGATTATGATGTTCGCTATTCGTCTGGCAGCATGAGTTACGAGGCGAAAAGCATCTATGAGGTGTTGTTGGAAAACGGCCCGCTGCATACATTGGAACTACGGCGGCGTGCAAACTTATGGGGCAGGGAGAGCCAATACCGATACAGCAAGGCATTGGACTTCTTACAAACAGAATTAATGATCCTTCCGGTGGGCATCGCCGAGGCTGGCCGTTGGAATTACGCTTTTATTTTCGATGTCCTGCCGCGTTATTATCCCACGCTGATTGATCAAGCTAAACAGACTACTGACCGTGAAGCGGAGCGGAATATTTTGCACGCATATTTGCGTTCGCTAGGGGCGGTGAATTTTGCCCAGGCTGTCAGGTTGCTCAAGTTGCAGAAAAAGCGTGTGGAGAAACGGTTTGCCGAGATGGCAGAAGAAGGGATTTGTCATCCACTGTCTGAATCACAAACTGGCGGGGATTATCAAGTGATTCTTAAAGAATTGTTG